>FUFK010049264.1_pt1 | contig 13587 bp, 24 predicted proteins | sample 1021851 | NCBI WGS metagenome assembly FUFK01 (sample SAMEA51879418, study PRJEB19060) | metagenome | reverse complement strand
AGTCACCGTAGCATCACTAAATGTCAAATCTGCAAAATCACAAAAAGCAGTAGTCCCCGATGTAGTAGGCGTAACATTAGTTAATGCCGACCCACCCGAAGTGTAGTTAGTGCCAGATGCTTGACCTGTAGTTGTAAATGCTGTTGTGCCAGCTCCCAAAGTAGCAGAGCTTGTATACAAAGCCAGCTTAAATGAGTTGCCGCTAGTAGCTGTAAAATTATGAGTGCCTACGAGTAACTCTTGTTTAAAACTCGTACAAATTGCCGATGTAATTGCCATTATAGCTCCTTCAATATTTTAGCCATGTCGCTGTGGCCTTGTTTTTNTAATAAATTTGCATAAGTCGTATTCTGTGACTTTATTGCATTTTTTATAGTATATAAGATTACAGTATAAACTTGGTTTTGGAAAGCCAAAGCCTGTTGTTTGACATGCTCTGGTGCATTGTCTGATATGTCACATATTTTCTTTGTTGCTTGAGTTGCCCAGAACTCGGCGTCATGTCCTTTACCATCTGTAGTTGTGACACCAACTTTGCCTAAAACAAAATCGCTTTCAACACTCATCCTCTATAGGGTTCTGGCGGAACCACGTCCTCATCTATTTTTAAACCATATTGTTCTAGTTGCTGGTTTATTTCTTGATAGGGGCCAATAATAAACCTACCCTCATGCGGAACCGCTACTAAAGGTTTATCTAATCTATGAAAACCATACAATTTTTCAGTAGCGGGCACATTACTGTCTAATACGGTGGATCTGCCACTAATACCAATTAGTATATCTTCACTCATACATTTACTGATCCAAAACTCAACGCAAGCTCTACCTGCTTCGGCAAAGTGCATGTTTTCTTTATATGAAAAATCTATGCCAAAAAGATCNAGTCTGCCAACTTTNTTAAATAATGCAAAAGCTATCGCATAAGCAACTGTGTTATTTAAGTAAGCACATTTTGTCGCATTGCATACTTCTTCTATTGGATAAAGCACGGGATTTTTGATCCTAGGNTCTAATTCACACGTATAAACTGGTGTTTCTGTTTGCTCTAACACCCTACACATAACGGAGGTTTGTTTACCTGCGTCATTACTATCAAAAAATCTGCTTGCTGGGTCTAACATAAATATACGACTTGCTGGGTATGTAGATGCAGCTGAATTGATGCACCACACTTCGTCCCACTGTCTACCGTTTTGCAAACCTATTGCAAAATCTACTTGAGATATACCAAGTCCGACTAGAGCTATTTTTTTGCCTTCTAAAGATTCAATTCTTGCCACTAGCTCACGCCAGAGCGAACCGAATCATACCTATACTCGTCACGTGTACCGCGACCTTCCGATGTGTTTTTCATTCTGGCTATCGCCTCCTTAAATCGTCCCTCCAACTGCGCGATAACGTCGGCTGGTTCTTTTAAGAATAACGCACCCTCAACCAGAGAACCATACAACAGGGCGTCGCTATAGTCCGTGGATAAAAATGTCGTGCCAGAGTCGCTACCAGCAGTCAAAGAGACTGGTTTATGTAGATAATGAAGTTCAACCGTATAGTTTGCGTCGGGCAATGGCGAAACCTCAAAAGCTGTNTCATCNAATAAAGAGTAATANTTTGGCTTNGCTTGTGTTGTGCCNGGTGAAAACTCTTTTATAAATGACGGGTGTTTGTAATCCAAATAATCGTATGTGCTAGAGCTTATAATAGCTAGACTCATTGGAGCATAAAAATCAGTAGGTGTTGCTAAAAATCTGTTATTAGANGTTANAGTGCCTTGTACGTTTTTTCTTTGTTCTGGCAGTTGCACAAANGAAAAAATACGATCTTCTGCCTCTGTAATAAAAGTTGGCAACTGAGTTGTAAATGTTGTNTCAGATACCTCTAAATANTCTTGTATNGCAGTTTTTAATGTNCCAAAANTAAANCTCATGTNGTCACCGTGACCTCACCAACACCTGTGGTAACTGANAANGTGGTNAGCACACTACCTAGTTTGCCGTTGCCAACATTAGTGTAAACCAAAAAAGTTGAATTATCGTCTGCTGTATCTGGCCTAGGGTCTTTGACCGCTTGTGGGTCAACAGCGGATGGTTTTGGTTGTAGTTGAGGATGTTTGGCGTCCCATTGGTCTGGACCAACTAACAAGCCATCCCAAGTTTTACGCATTTCACGTAACTTGTACCTAAAGCCAGATATATCGCAGATACCGTATGAATTTTTACCAGATGCAAAAGCCATTATGCGTTGTTATAACTCCTTAAATTAGGTGTAATGTTAAAAGATGCTCTGTCCTCATCTGTAGACATAGCTCTTTGAAACTCCTCTTCATACAAACCTTTTAATAAACCAGTCCTATCTGGCGCTCTCTTCAAAGATATGTAGTAAGCTAGACCAGCCGCCAAGCACGGATAAAACCTAAAAGGCATATCAAGGGTATTAGCGCCCACATCTGCATCATCCATCCTTGTCAAAACGTTCATGTGAACAACGTATGTGCTAGATTTATCTGGTGTTGGCCACACTTTTATTGTTGGCGTAGTTTGTTTGTTTATAAAATATTGATTTGGTTTACCTGTGCTAGATTTAGTTGTGATGTGAGCATATTCCGCTCTACTTAATCTTGTTAGCGGTAAATCAGTGGTTTCAGTACCCACAGTTTCTCTAATAAATACGTCAAGCACATCAATAGGTGCTGTAGCATTAGTGCTGTCTATGTTATAAGTAGCCGTATCTTTAACCATGTCTAGTGTTTTTTCTTGCACTGTCCATTGATTTAGGCCTCTGTTTGCCCACTCTGCTAACATTAGATTAAGACTCCTGGTTGCACTTTTTAAATCATAACCAGTTCTGAGCTCTAAACCACAACGCTCGAACGCCTCCTCGACATAGTCAGCTACGTCAAGTTCAAAGTCTTTACTTCCAGATAATGCCATAATTATTCTCTATCTTCCTCTGGTGCATATAAATTGTCAAATGTTATGACCGGATCTGTATAACTCTCATGTGCCTCAGCAGAGTGCACCCACTGACTGGGTGAAAAATCTGGAGCTCCCTCGCCTGTTCTCCATAAGGCTGGATTGGTTGCTCTAACTCTATTATTTGGTAATGCAACAAAGTTACCTGTATATTCACCTGCGTCTGTCAAGTATAGAACGTGACTTTGTTTGTGTTGTGCAGGATCGTCCGCTATCGAGTGTTCGGTGTAGTCTACCGTAAACATGTACTTGCCCATATAGAACTCGCCACCTATTTTACAAAACCAAGGACTTGAGCTCACCCTATCCATGGTAACCACGCTATGATGGTGACTTAGACAGTCCCAAGGTTGTGCTAAGTGATCCTCCATAGGTTTAGGCCACTCAGCTAATGGTATGTCGCCTATGAGAGCTTGTATTGGCATACGGGCCCACATNGCTCCACCGTGTACGTTTTCATCTGGATAACCTTCAAAATCTGTTTCACAGCCTGTAAAAACTACTTGAAAAGACAAAGATCTATCTGGGATTGTGTTGACTGCAAAAGCAAGAGCATGGAGGTACTCACCATGCCCGTGTTGATGATTAGTTGTAAACTCTTTTCTTACCCANCATTTAAACTGCGGGATATTTGATATTAAATACGCCACCTTATTTAATTAGTATTTACTTAATTATTTTTTTAATGCCTTTGGCTAAGTTAGACATACCACCGCCTGTAGATCTACCTTTTGTGCTTTTGTTAGCGCCTCCGCCAGCACGATATTTAGTAGCTTTCATGCCACCACCTCTAGTCATACCTTTAGGTTGTCTCAACACATTAGCTTGACCTTGAGCTCTAGTCCCAGCACCCATAAGCGCAGACATAACCGATTTTGGCATATTACCCATACCTGGATTAGCTTGCATTTCGCTTTTAAGAGCTGCACCACCTTTAGTAAAACCTTTGGTGCCCTTCATCATACCGCCACCACCAGATCTATACTTGACGTTTTTATTAGCGCCGCCGCCAGATTTGTATTTAGTACCTTTCATTTTTTATCTCCTTCCAAACAATCCCATGCTTGGTCTGTTAGTTATCATACCACCATTCGCTGCAAAAGTTTTGACATTTGTAGGCTTGCCACCAACACCTTGTTTTTTTGCACGTTTTCGTCGCACCGCTGATTTTATCTGTGACTTTGACATACGAGCAGCTTTAGCAGCTGGCACGCATTTAGGATATTTTCTTTTGCGATCTTTTTCTAACTTACTTCTACCGCACTTTGCATAGCCACCACCCTTTTTAGGTGCGCCTATATCTACCCAATCTTGTTTNAACCATTCTGTTAGTCCGCCTTTACTTTTTGCCATGCGCTTTCCTAATTTGATCTTTACCACGTTTAAATACGTTGGCTATACCAGTTTTTCCCATAACTTTAGCTCGTTGTTCTCCAACAGTTAATATTTGTATTTTTCTAGCAAAAGGTTTTTTAATTCTTTTTACTTTGTTTACCGTTGCATTAGCATCCTTCATGGTTGCAAACTTTATGCTAACCGTATCTTTTGGGTTCTCGTCCGTGTATAAACGTCTACCGCTACCTTTAGGTTTTTTACCTGTTCCAACTTTTGGATCTTTTTTTTTCTTCATTTTTTTCTCTTGTACTTAGCGCTTTTGCGTTTAGTACCATCTGCTCGTTTTATAAGTCCTCTGGCTTTTGCTGAGGCACGTTCACTAAAACCCAGTTTTTTGCCTTGTCGCAACTTACGTCTTATTGTGCTAGCTTTTGCTACCATTAAGCTCTCGGAACTCTAGTTTTTTTACGTTTAGAATCCATCATGGCTCCACACCCACGGCCTTGTACCATCGTTACAGATCCACCGTTACGCATAAATCCCATTTTGTTTCTTACTTTTTTTGGTAGTTTTGGCAAACCTTTGTTTTCAGCTGGTATTGGTTTTAAATTTTTACCATGGACATCGCCACCCTCAGCTTTTTTTGTGCCCTTGTATCTACCACCCATTTTTTTATATTCTTTAACCATATAAGCATTAGCGTAAGCAGACGGATAAACGTCAAATTTTGCTTTTGCTTTTGCCTTAGCTCTTCTATAAAGAGACGGATTTGCTACATTAGACGGAACTTTTGATGTGTCACCACCTTTTTTCATCTTAATAGACTCAAGGGTTTTTGCTTGCCCAGCATGTGTTTTGCTTGCTTTTTTAAGTTGTCTAACGACCTTGTTTATTTTTTGTTTTGCCATAATTATTTACCAATTTTTACATGACCAATAACCAGCTGTAAATACGTCTTTTTTCTTTTGCACAGCGTCGCAGTTGTGCCTAGCTCTAAAACTTTTACGTCTGGCTGGTTGGTTTTTTTTAATACTTAAATTAGGATCTCCGTATCTAACTATTTTAATTTGATCTCCCTTTTTTGCTAGAACAGCAAATTTTTTATTTTTGCCTGGTGTTCTTTTTTGTTTGTTGTAACCAGGAAAAGTCTCCCCACGGTAAGAGATCCTACCGCTAGGGAGTCTTTTTGCATCCTTTGTGGTTGCCATTAGCTGTAATTTTTAGTTACAACCAATATTATTGAGTAAGCGTCACCATTACTATGTCCAACGGTTGTAAAGTCTATATCTCCCGTAACGCCAGAACCAGCATTGTTTGGAATACCAGTAAATAAATCGTAGTATTCGTCACCAGTGCTGTCAGCTGGCAAACATATTGCTAATACATTGGTTGTTGCGTCGAACTCAATGTCGACGCCCATGCCTCTACAGGCCCAATATATTCTTGATATAGAAACAGAAGAACAAGCTCTACCTTTACTGTCAGCTTTTAAAGCAGATACATCAACTTTTTTGACAGAAGATTCGCCTGTGCCGTCGGATTCGTTAGTAAATTTAAGAATGGCAAGCCTCTCACCATCTTGTATGGTTTGTGAGGTTACTGTATCAGCCATTATTTACTCCTTATAGTTCTGTGACTGCTGTTCGTTCTTTGTAAGCACCAACATAGTCAACACTTAATGTTTTTGCAGCAGCAGCGCCGTTTTGTATACCAAATGAAAGCGTAAGCTCTTCATCATCTGGTGCGTTAGTGCTAACAACTGTGCCTGCTAAAACATTGTTCTGAAACACATGAAACTTCTGATCTTTAGGGTCGTAAATGAAACCTAGTGTCATAAATGTATCATCTGCCAAAGAGTTTGGTAATGTTAGTGTAGATTGTGTGCTGTCTTTTTCAACAATAAAGCTAATAGTTGCAGCTCCATCTGATTTCAAAAAGAAGATACCATCTGTCACATCTAGTGGTGTTGTGTCAGTTAGCTGCAAACCAGCAACAATATCAGTTTGAGTGGCGTCGTTTGTTTTAAATCTAACGTGAAAACCGATTTGTTTTCCAGATTCAAATTTGAAACCCTCTTTTACAAGCTGAAAAAAGTCATGGTCGTTATCGCCAGCAGCGTTTGTTACTAACAAAACCCCACCGTCGCCATCGGCTAGTGCCTCAGACGCAGATCCAGTNCCATCCTCAGTTGTTGTGATNGTCCAGTCGGACGCTAANTAAGTATCAAAATCATTNAAGTATTGATGATACTTATGCGGTGCAGGTGCTTTTAATTTACCAAGTGTACTATCAGTACCTACGTTGGTTACACCCGAAGTAAAATGCGTAGTCATAATCAGCCTCCTTTAAAATTAGCCATTGCAAACACCATTGTTTGCAACAATCATTTCTACAGTATTGATAATACTCTTTGGCTGTTATTTGTGCAACTAAGAACTAGCTAACAATTTTGTAAGGCAGTTTATAGTATCTTTTGCATGAATGTGATGTATTCCGATACCACCAGCATTTTGCCAAGCTGTTATATTACTTGCTTTATCATCGATCAACACATGTCCTGGTCGTGCATATATGGCCTTTTCTTTGCCTTTTAGCGTGCATGTAACCAGCACATCTATATCAACATGTTTTCTAATCCACTTAAATTTATCTTTTGCAACCTTATCTCTGTTTTGCTCACCAGAACAAGATAATATTTCCCAGTCTATACCTGTGCCTTTTACGTAATCGACAAGTGTTTGCATATCACTCATAGGTGGTAGATCAAAGAATAAACCTGCATTTGATAATTCTATTTTTCTATTATCGTAATAGGATTGCTTATCAAACGGTCCATTTAGATACTTAGGACCTTCTACACCTTGGATGAAGTCNGCTAANACTCCATCCATATCAACAAATATTTTAGTTATAGCTGACATCAAGCTACCCTGCTTTTATTATAAGACCAATTAACACTTGCGTTTGCAGCCATCTTTTTAGCAACCCAATCTTTAAGATAAATGTGCAACCAGTAAGCATCGGTTTCATGCCAGTTATCAACCTCACATGATTGATAATTCCAACAAATAAGCATGTTGTAAATATCGCTACTGCCAAGATCAGCTCTACCAAGAGTTGAAAATGTATCTAAACACTTGTTAACAAAATCGACATAATCTTTAGGATTGTCACCGTATCTTGCGATCAAACTATCGATATTAGCTTGAGCAAAAAGTTTGACCATGTTTTTAGGATCACAATCAATTTGTTCTTTAGTAAAACAATTATATGCGTATCTAAACTCTTTCTTTTTAGCATATTTTACTATTTCACTAATATGCTCTGGAGTTACTAAAAATGCACTCACTACGCCACCTCCTTTCTAAGACCCATGCTTTGGTCAATCAACATATTAACATCTGCATCTGTTAATCCTTGTTTTTTGTTCCAAGCATTGATCGTTGGTTTATCCCAGTTTACATAATCACCAATCTCAAGATCAGCAAGTGGCACATAACCACTTTCATAATCAACCACAGCAACAGTGCCCTCTAAATGATACTTAGTGCCGTCGTAAATGGCGACTCTTTTACCCTCTGCTTTTTTGGTAGCAGTAAAACCATCTAGATTATTAATATCCATGTTTAACTCCTTTTTGGTTATTAATTAATTTACTCACATATATATATTATCAAATATACACAAATATGCAACTATTTANACATATTTATACAAGTTATTTTAGACATAAAAAAGGGCCAGTTAAGGCCCTTATTTGTAATACTGAGTAANAAAGTGTATTACAACTTCAATCTATGCACCTTGAGATCCAAAGATTCCTCTCCAATCAGANAAACCAAATGAATATCTCTCTCTAGCCTTATATCTGATATTGCCAGTAGAGAAGTCTGGTTCCATAGAAGTCTCCATTGGAGATCTTTGGAACATTTTTAGACCTTCACCTGCGCTATTAACAGAAGTAAGAATAAAGTAAGCGTCTGGGTCAGTTAGATAATGATTAACTGAATAGCCACCAGGCATAACACCTGTGTTTCTAATCGCGTTAATATCGTTATCAGCAGTTCCAGATCTTAGTTGAGAATTTAATATTCTGTCAGCAACAAAAACAAGTTGCGGTGGGACAATAAGTTTGTCCGCTGTGACACTAATAGTTAATCCTCTATCATCTGTAAAAGTTGATATATCGATAAGATTATCTTCTAATGACGCCTCATTTAAGTCAGCCATAGTAGTTGCTCTGTTTGCAGCTGAACCACCACCAGATAGTGGGTGATCTGTTGCAATAAGAGATTTACCATCGCCGCCTGTAAAGCTAGATGAGAAAGCGTTGTTTAAAACATCGGCACCTTTGACTTCCTTAGTGTTAGCCATTGATTTTGCTAATGCTTTTACATATCTTTTACCCAAAGAATCATAAAGGTTATCTTCAACTGCCTCTTCTGTTAAAGCAAACGCTAACGCCACGGTATCGTGTGTATAACGTGCACTGTAACTTTCAGATGCGTTGTCGAATTGAACCCCTTGTCCTTCGGACTTAAGTGGTGCAGAACCAAATCCTGTAATTAGGACCTCTTCTTCAAATGCTCTGTTTGAATCTTCGATAACAAAAATATCTTCATACTCGTTCTCGTAAGAATCATAGGACATTCCAAAAAGTGCATTTAACCCAGGCTCTAGCTCTTTTGCTAGTTGTGCTCTTGATATAGCCATTTATATACTCCTTATGCTAAACCAGCACCTTTCTGTCCCATAATGTGATTTTGTATCACACACAAAACATTGGTGTTAGTCGATGAAACATCGTCGTTATCGGGATCCTGGGATATATCTATAGCTTTCAGTGGTAAAGTAGCTGTAGTAGCTCCTGTACCAACATCTAATTCTAGTGCTGATATTCCAGACTTAGTATCGCCTACTGGTGATCCATCAACAATGTCGAAGTTTCCAAACAAGTCAGCTACAGGCATGGCTGCATCTGCTTGTACTTCAAAAACAACATTAGGATCATCAATGACGCTTGCGATTATATCCGACGCAGCAATGCTGCCTGGATAATAATTGTTAAACACTTGTTCGCCTGTGGTTGGATCAGTGTAAGATACACCGTTAAACACACCGACAATCGGAACTGTGCCAGTAGCAGTATGCCTACCAATAACACCAGCTGTAAGCTGAGTTACCAAGTCACCTTGGAATATTGGTGTTGTGGCTCCACTAGCAATCCTATATCTAGATTGACCTCCAGAATAAGGCGCTCCGCCCATCATACGAACAGGTTTACATCCAAATGGGCTGTTATTATTAGCCATTGTATATTCTCCTTATATGATTATTACTTTTTACCAAAAGTAACGTTAGACCTCCTATCAGAATCATACTTCACGTATCTGCCGTCTTTTTTAGATTCGTTAAACATAGTATTATCTAACGCCTCTTTTTTTCTTGCAGTTTCCTGTTCGTAATATGTATTACGCTCATTCTTAGTTTCGATTGGTATTTTTGCTAATAGCAGACCTTCACTATAAACTAAACCAGCATGTCTTGAATTATCATCGGCCACAGGTAAAACAAACTCTGAGGGTAAATCAGTACCTCTTACGAGCTCCCAACCTTCTCTCAATCTTCTGCTTACATTGGCGACGTCCTGTTGTCCCAGCATGGATTCTCTTATCCAACGATATTCGTACCCTTCTGGTGGTGCAGGAGTTTCAAGTTTTCTAACTGGTCTCCACGGTTGTCTACGAGTGTTATTAGCGTGATTCTCGGATTCACGGGAATTTCTGGATTGTGTCATATCTTTATTATCTTCTGTTGTCATTTTGCCTCCCTAGATTGTATGCGTTGTTTTTCTTTAGCAACGGACTTTAACCAGGCGTCCTCGGACATGCCATGTGGTTTTAATCCACGGAGTCTGGCAACTTCTGATTTNGANAATTGCACACCGTTCTTTTTGCCTTGTGTTTTTTGCCGACNTCCTACGGANGCTGAGGCGACTCTTTGCACAGCGGGTCTNTCCTCAATTTGTTCAGCGTTATCCGATACTAGATCGGGATAAATNTTATAAACTCTGTTGTTCAGCTCAGTATANTATTCATCTGAGTCTGGTTCAAAACCTTCGTTTACTAAATTCATGTGTGTGTATTGTGCATACTGAGTGGCCTCAGCATTTTCACCAAACCAAGAATTGTTTGCTTTCCATTCTAAAGCCTCTTGAGTTGGTTGCACAACTTGATTTTCTGGTTGTTGATATGTTTGTTGTTGAGGTTCTTGATATTGAGTATAAGCCTCATTTTGTTTTTGTTTTGCAATACGTACTTTTTCTTTTTGTATAGCAACCTCATTTTTTAAGCTATCAGCTTTAGATATTAAATCAGCATCACCAGAGGCATGTGCTTTTTTGTAGAGTTCAGTGGCCTCACGCTCTTTGATTTGCACTGTTTCTTCTTCTTTTGCTATTAAATTTTGTTGGTATGTAACAGCTGCATTGTAATACTGTTGCACTTGTTGATCTTTTTGTGCTAATTGTTGCTCTAATTGTGCTGCTTTTTCCTCAGCAGCTCTGTTTCTTGCATTAAGTTTGTTAATTCTTTTCGATACACTTTTAGTGTATTTTTCAAGTTCATCGTCACTACTAGGCTCTGCCACTGCATCGTTTTGTGTTTCAGACTCAGTAACCTCTACCTCTATATCAGCAACTTCGGTTTCCATTTTATTTTCGTTTTCTATCGTCATAAGCTAACTATATCATCTGGATTGAGTATTGTGGCAATAACCTCATCNTCATTAATGATTCTTACCTCTGCACCGTCCTCAAGTTTAAATCTCGAACCAGAGTAGCGTCCGATTAATACCCACTGCTTTTCTTCGCACCAGGGGGTTTCTCCATACCTAGATTTATCGTTATAGCATAGTGGTCCTTTTTTAACCACNTAAGCTACAACGGTTGCTAGCGCCTCACGATCTGTNGTTTGTTTTGTTAGNACTATGCCNCCNTCTGTTTTTGCNTTACCNGCATAAGGTAAAACTAACATTCNCCAACCTGTTGGCTGNGGCATCCTTTCAAGTAATGATTTATCTAATTTTTCTGGATCTANAACCAAAGTATCNGGATCTACATAAGCCTCAGCTATTTTTTTGTTTNTTGCGTTACTNTCTGTCGCTGCTGTCATATATCTTTTCCCATATCACTTATTGCGTTTGCAATATAGTATAAAGCAGAAAGCTCTCCTTGCAAATATTTATAATGTTCAATATCTTTTAGTCCTCCAGACATCAAAGTTTCTTGTATCTGTTGTTCTCGTTCGGATATAGTTCTCTTAATTTTATCGATTACTTCTATTTCGTCCATAAATTAAGATTTTTTCGGCCTACCTCTTTTTTTTGCCGCTGGTTTTTTTGTTGTTTTGGTTGTGGTTTTTTTCGTGGTTTTTTTTGGTTTGACCTCTTCAACCACGTCACCATTTATTATAGCCATCTTTTTTTCAATCCTAGCCATGTTCTCTTGATGTGCTTTTTCTGCTGCCTCAAGTGCAGCTTTTTGCTCTTTAGCCTCTTGTTCTCTTAAAATCTTTTTTTCTGCTTTAAGTTTTTTTTGTGCCTCTCGTATGTAAGATGTTGTCATGTTAATCCCCTAAGTTTGTTTTCAAGTTCTAGTAGTTTCAGATCAGCATTTTGTTTTAATCTGTTCACCGCTACTTCAAGTTTATCATCTGCTATTTGTTTTTGCACATCAATTCTTTGTTGTTGTATTTGGCTATCAGCCATTTTTTCTTGCGCTCTTTGTGCTTGTTTTGCCACAAACTGGTCAGATTCCATATCTAATTCTTTGTTTCTGAGATCTAACTCACGTTTTCTAATATCTACTAATGGGTCGTCACCACCACTCATACCAATCGATTGTAAAAACTCACCAGCTAACTGAGCCATAATTTGTGAGCTGAACTGCTCTATTATCATCTGTATTTGTTGTTGTATAGCAGCAGCCTCTTGTGGTGAAACCTGTTGCATTTGTGCTTGAATTTGTTGTATTTGTTGTTGCATTTCTGGCGGCATTTGTTCTTGAGCTAGTTGTGCTGCTAAAAATTGTAAATGTTGCATACAGTGACTAATAATTAAGGCTTGTACCTGAGGACTTTCTTTAACTATTTGCGTCAAAAATAGACTTTTGTGCGCGTCTAAATGTGCTTGATGATTTTGTTCTGGAAAAGCCTGTGCTGGTTGGCCTAGTAGTAACCCAGCATTTTCTTGTCCTGCATCTACTGGTTTTGGTGTCATATCTGGTGGAGGTTGTAACAAAGAGTCAACATTATCCACACCTAAAGCGGCATACATGCGTTTATAGGCCTCGTAAATACCCATAGGACCATGTATTTCTGGATTAGATTGCACCATCTGCAACAATTCTTGTGCTAATGTAACTCTTTGACTTTGCGAAAATATATTAGGATCTGACACTGGAATTATGTCAACACGATCGTCGAAGTCTATTTGTTTTACCTCTTGCGAACCAGAGCCAACTTGGTAATTATAAACTGGTGGCAAATATTCACTAAAAACCTTTGCAAGTAATGCAAACTCTATTCTTTGTGCATAATGCAATCTTTTGTGTATTGCACTCATAACTTTAGTGCCACGTTCAAGTAAAGCAACAGTTGTCCCAACAGGCATAGCTGCGTTCATATCACCGACATTCATATCTGCTATGGCGGCGAATCTTTTACCAGAATCGACCAAGATGCCTAAAAGCTGCATAAGTACATTGCTTGGTTCTTTAATAGGAAGAGGTATTAAGTTTTCTCGTAAAGATCCGCCTGTAGTATCAATGTCTCTAAATTCACCTGGTTGTAAAGGATCATCTTCGTCCCTTATACGCATGCCTCTAGCTTTAAAACCAGCTGGTAGATTAGCTAGCGTACCTGCATCTATTAGTTGTCTTAATATGCTAGTGCTTGCCTTTGACAATCCACCAATCATGTGTGACAGGCCAAGTCCATAAAAACCTAATCCAGGTAAAAATTTGTATTGAACAAAATAATTAATTTTATTTTTAAGCAAGTCGTTTTCTCTAAAATTTCTTCTAATTGACAATATTTTCTGAGAGTCCTCTTCTATTGTGACGATATATGGCAGTTTTAAACCTGTTGGCATGCCTTGTTGATCTAAATCCTCAAAACCCTCAATATCCAAGACCGTATGTACTTCATATACGGTTCTATTTCTGTTTTCTTTGTAAGTTGGCGATATGCCCTGTATATCGTCTATAGCCTCAGTAATATCAT
>FUFK010042182.1_pt1 | contig 13590 bp, 17 predicted proteins | sample 1021851 | NCBI WGS metagenome assembly FUFK01 (sample SAMEA51879418, study PRJEB19060) | metagenome | reverse complement strand
ACTCGCCAACTGGTAACTCCATATGGCGTATTGCAAGAGCACGGTAGATGGTTTCTTCTGCACCTTCTTTTANTTTTCCTTTAGATGTTTGTACTGGTGTCCAAGTTCTTTTCCGGGACAATAATTTTATGTAGGGATTCATTGCTGACAATCACAAGCTATTTCATCTGGTTTGTTACTCATAATTTCTGCTAAGTAATCTTCAACAGTCGAATCATCTAGTGCTGCGTAAGCATCTGTCTTATCCTGAGTGTCTCCCATTACTTGCAAGGCATAATATAAAGAAGTTTGTGGACTGAGTAACCACTCTTCTATAAAAGCCTCATCGTAAGTCACCATATCGCTCCAACTGTTGAAGCTATAGCCATGAAGCAATCCTGTTCTGTCAAGCATAATCATTATCTGATCTGCTACTTTTTTATAATTCTCCCATCCAACTTCGGATGCGATCTCTACATTTCCATAATTAACTTGCTCCACACCAAACTCACCAGAATCTCTATCAACTATTCTGCTGATAGGTGGTGCTATTTCTGGTGTAGCAGTAAAGCCATTTAAATCTCTACTCCTGTAAGAACAACTAGCTGTAGGAGCAATAGCAAATGCTCTTTCCATCTTGTTCTCACGGGCAACATTAGCAGCTTCTTGTATGCCGAGGAAGAGCTCACGTGCTGCTAATCCTGCGAAGCCTTCGTAAGGTTGAGCATCATTAGTTGCTTCAAGTGCCTTACCAAACTCGGCATATGTAATGTTGTTGTTTGCTAAGAAGTTGGCTAAGCCAAGCATTCCTAGTCCTACTTGTCTATCGTTCTCTGGTTTTAAATATTCTCCAGATTCACCAACACCTGTTTTGCCATGGAGATCGCACAGCTCTGACATACCTTCAGCGAAAGCTGGTCGTAAGTCGCCGATACGACAGGCTGACAAATTGATATGTTGTAAGAGGCATGTTCCGCGTGAGGGCAAATAAACCTCCAAGCATACATTCGACCTGATTCTGTTTCCTTTTCTGTCATATTTTATTTTGTTGAGCCAAATGTCTCCTTTTGCAATGCCTCTAAGTACAGCCTCCTTTGTTCCAGTTTCTGCATTAGACCACCATTCTGGGGTAAGGTCCACACATCTTTTGACCCAAGGGAGTTGTTCTCTGGAGACTTGCACGAAGTCAAGAATATCGGGGTGATTAATATCGAGGTGAATAACACACGCACCATTACGGTACGTGCCACCACGTCTAAGTATTTCATTTAAACTTGAGTAGATTTTTGCGAATGACACTGGTCCTGATGCAACGAGAGTATCAGGTCCCTTATTTGTTTCTGTTCCTGCTGGTCTAAGGTCCGACAAGTGGACCGCAACTCCTGCTCCAAATCGGAGAGCATGCGACACAAATCTCCAGCTTGCTTCGATTCCATTAGGTCCTTCCATGCTGTCATCGACATTAAAAATCGTGCAGCTTACGGGTAGACGATTTGTTGGATTGTCAATCCACGCTTGGACTCGACCAGTCCTTGCGATTTTATTTGCGGTTTTCGATTTCATTTAATAAATAATGGGCAGCTTTCTTTAAATCTTTTAAGTCGTCTTCTTTATATCCAGCACGACATATATATTTGATTACATTTCCAAGGTGATAGTTTAGGTTTTGATCTCTAATGAAATCCCATACCTCTATGTTCCCTCTCTGGTAGTAGTCAGGACCTTCGTTTTTTTGCTTCATGTATAAGGGGTGAAATTAAATTATTTAATTTAAAAACTTGCTCTTGTAACCTCATGTATAGTTCCATCATGGTTTCTTTATCTATTTCATACAGTGCTAACTGGATCTCTCTCATTTCTAAGTCCTGATGGAGAGTCAATTTCGTACTGTCCCAAAGGTTTCCAGAGGATCGGTTCTCTTTTGTCATGGTCGTAGTCGTCAGTAGTTAAAATTCTTGCGAGCCTTGCATTAACAAGAGCATCTTCTTCAGTCATTTCCTTTTCTTCAAAGGTTTCAACGACTGCTTTCCATGTGTATCCTTTTTCATTAAAAATTTTTTCTGCTTTCTTGACTCCAATTCCCGGGACACCTGAATAACCATCTGTGTTATCTCCTGCCATAGTTTGGATGAGATGCCATCTTGCTCCTTCATTTGGTGTAATCTCCACAGTTTCTTTAAAGTCATATAACTTCCCGGGAATTTGTCTCATGTCTTTGTCAGGCGAGACTATAATGTTGCCCGGATACTTGGTTGCATAAATTCCTAACGCATCGTCGGCTTCAAGTGTATCTTTGAGGATAACTTTGTATTCTTTTTTTAATTCCTGTATGACACGTTTAAATCCACAGGGCTTTTTTCGTTGTCGATGACCCTTATAATCGGGCAGAATTTTTTTCCTAAAATTATTAGGGCTTGTAAAAAACAATATCAATTCATCATCAAACGAACCTAATTCATTTCGGATCTTGTCTAAATCTCTTTTAACGCATTTCATTGCATCTGAGAAATTAGAAGTAACAACTATAACGTCATCACCAAAATCCATTTCCGTTTCTGCTGCTGCACAGCATTTATAGACTATATAGTCGCAATCAATTAATAATTTCATATTTAATGCACGTCATTCCATGTAAGTCCTTCTTTTGCTTCGGCTGCTATGGGACAACGTAATTGGTAGTATTCTCCAGCTAATATTGCTGATGTTTCTAGTGTTTTTCTTACACCAACTGCGTGATATGGTCTGCATTCATATTGCAATTCATCGTGAACAAATGCTAGTTGATGAGTGTGAAAAGGTTTTAACCGATCATTTGCAATAACCATCCATCGTTTTGCAATAACACCAGCACTACATTGAAGTAAGTAATTTAAGGCTTTGTGTGGGCTATCGACCAGCACTCTTCGTCCGTCAATTGCCAACAGCCACCCATTAGTAGCCTTATTTGAAACCGCTGCCAATAAGTCGGAGAGTCCTTCGATTGCAGCAACGAAAGCCGTTCGGATCTCGGATCCTTTTTTTCTAGCTTCCTTGGGTTGTAAAGAGTTATCATAACTCGTTCCTATTTTTTCATTACCCGCGCCATAGAGAAAAGCGTAAGTGACAGTTTTAACTTGTCTTCGGGTGATACCTATTTTGTCTGCATTAACTTGATGTATATCATCGTTTAGTAATATGTCGGCATATCGACCTCCGTCATATCGTCCTAAATAGTGTGCAAGCATTCGTAGTTCAATACCACTTAAATCTGCACCTACCATTGTGTGTCTTGGACTAGCTGTAAATAGTTCTCTAAATTCTTTGTCTGCTGGAACTTGCGCTAAATTTGGTTTCCTATGAGCACATCTAAATGTGTTAGTAGCAACCGAGCAATGATGGTGAATTTTACCTTTACTCGTAACAAGCTTGTTCCATGCGTTCACGCCTTCGGATATCATTCCAAGCTTCTTCTTTATCGTCAAACATTTCGCACATTGTTTCGAGAAGGGAATATCTATCTCCATCAATGTAATCTCGTCGATAATTGGTTTCCCAGTCGTAGTGGTCTTGCTCAATTTGACTTTGAAATGAGTCTTCAGAATCCATGCTATGTGGTCTCGTGATGTAGGGTTAAACTCCTTTATTCGTTGTATTTCACATCCTTCTCTGTATCCTTGTGTTGCGTTATCTCGTTTAGGAGTGAACAACGATCCTGCAACGAAAGGGAATTGTCCTCGAAGTATTTCATTAATTTCTTCCATCTCTCGTCGGAGAGATGACTCAAGTTGCTGAGCTTTTTGTTGGTCAAATGTCCATCCATGTATTTCTTGTTCTGTTAATATCTCAGCGACGCGATGCTCTAATCTACACGCGTCAGATAAGGGCGGAAGTGTTCGCATAATTTGGTGGTAACTTTAACGTCTTGGACCATATAGTCCTGCATTTCTTGACTCCACTCTTGCCAGTCAGAAGTTTTTCCAAAATCTCCTTTGTATTCTCCTAATCTGTAGCCATAAGCTTCAAGTGAATGTCTTCCATATAGCTGTAATGGCATATGTCGCCATTGTCTTCGCTTGTCTATCTCCATTAAATTTGGGTGATATAAGCGAGATAACACAAGAGTATCAATAACTGTAGCGTCAGTATGAAAGCCGTCGCTAAGCTTCCGAAGGACAGCAAGGTCATAGCCAATAAGATTGTGACCAGCAAGAGTATCAGCTTCCATAATTTGATTGATACCATCCCTGATACTGGGTGTTTCGTCATCTTGATCGTTATATACGTATGTCTTTTCCTCTTTGGTATCGAAAGTGGAAATGCAATGTATTTGTGAAACGTCATATAATAATCCGTTAGTTTCTATATCAAATACCAGCACTATTTTTTACCGGTATATGTTTTATCCCTAAACTTTGCTTTTTTCTTTGCTTGTTTTGTGGGTGGATTTGGTTTTTTCAGCTCAGAAGTCTGTGCTGGGATTGAAAATTGGCTCCGTAGTTTCATCGTATTTACATGTTTCTTTGTTGTATTTCAAATGACATGCAACACCTACTTCTCCGGAATAACGATTCTTAAGAACTCGTAAGATTGTTGTATCTTCAGCTTCAGTTTGTTGGTTTCTTTCGAGTCCCCATACTTCATCTGCAAGCTGACTTATTGAATGAGATCCCCTTAGTTGTCCAAGAGTTACTCGTGCTCCTTCTTCGTGATTCTTATCATTCATAGTTCTACGTAAATGAGATACTAAGAAAAGTTTTATTCCTGTCTTTTCAACTAAACTTCTTAGCTTAGTCATGGTGTTGTCAAGCATTTTTCTTTCATCTCCATCTAAACCTGATATCAATATGGATAGGTGATCTAAGAAGATGATTTTTGTTTCGAGCGCGAGTGCCATATATTCAATACGACTGTAAATAATATCAGGATCAGCACTCCCGAAGTGGTCATAAAGGAAGAGGTTCCAATTTTTGAGCGTGTAGTCATAGGCTTCTTGTAATGTTTCCTTGGTATGTTCTCCAAGATGTAATGCTTTACCAGTAGCCACAGACATAAGTCCTAAAGCTGTTCTTCTATTTGATTCTTCTAGTGCGATATACCCGACGCGTTCGTCTTTATCTAAAAAGTGAGTTGCCAACTGGCGTGTCAGGGTTGATTTACCTTGTCCTGTGCCTGCACTTATAACTGTAAGTTCTCCGTATCTGCATCCATGAGTAAGTTTTTGTAGTCCTACAAATGGATACTCAAAGTCGCATGGTGGACTGGGATTAGTAACTAATTCTAATAATGATTTACCATCTACTATTCCATCGGGTTGATACGGCGAAGCATTCCATATAGCTTTACGTATTGCTTCAGCATCATTATTTTGTAGTGCATCAGAAGCATCTTTGTACGGATCTGGTAAATGTGCAATCTTAACTTTTCCAGTTGGTAAAAGAGCTGCAACTGCTTCCGTAGCCATTTTACCGGCTTCGTCCTTATCGAAGCATAAGACAATTTCTTCGTAACCTTGAAAAAGCTGTAGTTGTTTTTGTATGTCTTTTTTAGCTGATGCAGCTCCGTGAGGTAGCGAGACATGAGCCCAGTTAGGGTAAGCTTCCCACCCAGAAAGTGCATCAAGCTCTCCCTCATAAACCATAATACGTTTACCAGTAGAAGGAATGAGAGACTGACCAAAAAGGGTGTCAGTAGTGTTTCCNTCATACTTAAAGTCNTTTANTTTTGTTTTTGTTTTGAACCCTTGAAGTGTTCTGTCGCTGCTGTAATAAGGGAAGCGTAAAAATTCTCCATCCCTATAAACTTTGTAGTGTTGACAGGTTTCTTCACTAATTCGTCGTTTTTGCAGCCTTTGGGCTGATCCTTTGAATTGAACATCGGTGGGCATGTGATTGTGATTATCTTGTGTTGTCAGGTTTTGACAACTAAAGCAATAGGTGTTTCCGTCGCTGTATATAGCTTTTGCATCAGAAGAGCCACACACCTCGCATGGCTCATGTCTTAAAAATTCTGCTGTCATTTCAGCCAATCAACTGGTATGCAGTGTGCAGCGCACCAAAGTATTCCGTATCGCTCACACCACTTCGCATAAGTTGTTTTACTTTTCTTGGAGATCCTTTTGTATGGATCTTGAAAGACCATGCGAAGGTCTATCTTTGGGTTATCTTTTATGACTTGTTTTATTTTGCGTCTAGATGGTGGATCCCAATATCCTTTAACCTCTAGGATTACTCCGTTATCTGGTAATACAAAATCAGGAGTATAGCTGTGTTGAATAGTGTAAGGGTAGGACGTTTCCTCATATTCGTAGTCAACGCCCAACGTTACTAAAAGATCAGCTACTTTTTCTTCAAGTCCTGATCGAAATGCCATTAGAAGTCGTCTTCTACTGAACTTGGTGTCGTGTCAGGTGTCACGTTTGGTTCTTGTGTCTTGAATCCAGCAGTGCTACCAAATAACTCAGCAGCTCCTTGATCGTCAAGATCACCTGTGTCTACACCTACCTCTGACTGGACACTTACTATTTGTACTCCAGACAACTTAAGTGATGTTCCATAAGTTACGCCATCTCTTAATATGTATGGCTTTTGAGTAAATCCAAGCTTAACTTTACTGCCTGCATATACTGGTGTCGTTTCGTCCTTAATTGGTGTCCCTTCAGTATCAACAACTGGTGGTTTTTTTTCATCTGACCAAGAAAACTTGATTAGATATTTACCTTCACTTACTTCTTCCCATGGGGTAGGTTTAAGTGTGGATCTTTTTGGGTTCTTTAGCTTTGACTCAGCCCACTTAAGGCAGTCGTCTCGCTCTGTTTCTAGTTTAGAGATTAAATCTTCTCCAACTATCGCTTTTAATGAATAACCAAATTTACTTGGTCTTAACACAGCTTGATAACCTTCAAGGGTTACAGGCTCGGGTGTTACGTGTATGTTTCTCATTAACAAAAAAAGTATTGTGAATCAATTACGGCTTCTGGTTTTAAGTCGCCAATAATCGGTGGTCGTTCTTCAGCTCCTATTGCTAGGGCGAAGTCAGTTAGTGGTTCATGCCCTGCAAACAGACGCATGTAAGTATCTCGTACGAGGGTGGACAGTTTACACATATCAGTAGCTCTACATAGAACTGAATCATGTATGACAGCAATTGGTGTATTGAAGTTCATTACTGACATGTGAAGAAGACTTGCGTCTAGTGAATGTATAAGGTTAGGTGCAGTTGCATTTTTATGATGCTTTAAATCAACACCATTTTCAGCTCCTGCTACATGTACCTCACACCTACCCATCAACTGTGTTCTAATAACTGTCGACTTTCTTTTCATTAGTCTTTGCTTAACGTTGAACCCAGATGGTGTTGTCCATCTAATTTCATCAGCTCCAGCTTTTATAGCTCGAGCTATCTCCGTTTCTATCCATTTCATAACTCGCATTGCGCCGGGAACGACAACATTCATTGCTGAACGTACCGCAGATACACATTGAGTTAGTTCTTCTTTATCAACATCGACTCCCTTTTCTTTAAAGGCGTCTCTGATATAGGAACGATTAGAAAAGGGCTTAGCGTTGTATGGAATAGTCATCACACAACGCTTAGTAACCTTTCTATCCCAGTGGGGTTTTAGCCGATCAGGGATTGCCTCCACGCTCCTTGAAGCGATGGTTGCATAGGCATCTTGAGGCTTTTCGCTCCCAATGACATTTACCATGCGAGCAGTGGAGGCGTCTTTGGCGAGACCAGCGAGAATTTGAAGACCACTACATGTAGCGTCTACTGCTACTGGCAAGTGAGTCTCATCTCTGTGTTCGTAATACAACTCATACCACTCAACACAGGCAGCTAAGAACATCCATGGCTCGTCTGCATTTTCCCAGTCAGCAATGTTACCAATAGGGTCAGACCATACACGATGTACTAACTCTCTGTTCTCTCCCTTTTCTATCCAGTCCAACCTTTCTTGCATGGTTGCTTTATCTAAACCATACGTCGTAGCTAGTTGAAACTTTATCCAATCCATACCTTTCTTAGTTATCTTTGCACCTTCACTAAAGAGAATCAGACTTTTTCCAAAGTCAGTATCTTGTGGTGTCAATAGGTTTGGTATTGGATACACTCTTCCTCGATAATCGAAACTCCAAGGAATATAATAATTTTTTCCTTCAAATTCTCGTACAACTTCCATTGTCATACGAGTACGGCAGGACTTACGAACTTCAGCAGCCTGCAAGTTTCTAGCTATTGTTGCTTCTCTTTTCCAACTCTTCCATACCTCCTTACTCGCTTCTTCTGGAGGCTTGGGTGGTATCTCATGTTGAATAACAGGTCTAAACTTTCCTACGCTAATTCCTCTTACTTCCAACTCCTTCGCTACCTTTACTATAAAAGGGTTTAACTTATATTGAACTTGTTGAATTTTATTAATGAACTGGTAGGGGATTTCTCCCTGTATTAACCCGTCATCGGTCCTTCTTATTAATTTATGACAACGAGTTAAATCATTTAAATAATAACCACCATCTTGAAGAGCATGCCAGTTACGTGGAGGGATGAGCATAGGCATAGTAAGTGGACTAAATAATCCTGCCATTTGCATGATTTCATCATGGTGTTTAATTAATTCTTCAGATGGATTTAATACTGCATATCTTTTTCTACCTTTGATTATTATGTCTCTTACAAACCATCCAGATACTTCCATAAGACAATCCATTAGGAAGGTTCCGACCTTGACTTTAGTAGTTTTATCCCAATGTACCCAAGGCGTTATACTCTGTTTGTGCATAAGTGTTTGTATGCACTTACGTTTGTATTCTGTACCTTTGGCTTGATGCCAATAATTCTTTTTAAGTGTAGTTAATAAAGCTGGAGCTTCCTTCTCGTAGTATTCCATCTGCGCTTCACCTTCAAGAGCTGAACCTATAGCCAAAGCTATTGGAGTTATGTAATGTTTACTTACATTTGGTGAAAACACATGGTCAAATACGACCTTGCAACATAACAAGGCTTGTATTGGTGAGTCGCTCGGCAAGATATGTTTGTGAAAAACAGCATGATCTTTTCCTGCTTTTATTAAAAATTTATCTTTTTTACTATCAATGTATGCAATTAGATCAGGCAATATGGAGTTAACACACGCTGAGCCATAAACAGTAGCGGAAGCATAAGTCTTTTCTTCTAACTTTGTAGTATTAGATTTAAGTTTATGTAGTCCACCACTTATACATTTACGCTCGAACTCCTGCTGATCTTCAATCTGTTTTTCGGTTAGCATGCTCGGTAGATTTTATTGTGGATTTCTGTGCATCTTCGTACACAGTTACAATTAAGTAAGGGACTAGCTTTTAAACTAATCCCTGTCCACTAATTACTAGAATTTACTGAGGATTTTAAGTCCGGCGCGTCTACCAATTCCGCCACACTCCCAAGGGTTTTGGCGCTTTTTTATTGTAGCTGGTCGTCTTAAATTCTTCAAAATTCTTGTAAAAAGTGTTGATATTGAAATCTGTAGATCTTTTGGATTATTAAATCGCAAAGTCTATAGAGTTCACTTGAGCAGCAAGTTGTTTATCTGCTGCGTGTAGGTACTTTTCTGTTACCTGTGTTGAGGAGTGACCCATATGATGAGCAACGTCCTTGATGTTGACACCTGATTGAATCATGAATGTGCCGTAGGTATGACGCAAGCAATGAAAGACATAAGCTGGTTCATCTTTACCGATGGCACGCTTACATTTATTAAATGCTGTGCGTACTTTGTCAGCTCGTGGTTCATCTGATGTAGTGACCCAGTCATCGCCAAAAAGGTTTACCCTATTTTCGTTGCACCTTCGTACAAGCATAGGTTTTAAAACATGGTGCATGCCACAATAACGAGCTGGAACATTCTTGTTCTTTGGTTTAGTAACACGTATCATGTTGTTTTCAAAATCCATATCATCTTCCTTAAGACATAGGATTCGATCTTGTCTTATACCTGATAGAGCAGCAAACAGAATAATGTCTGCCAGATCGTCATGTAAAAGACTGTCTCTCGCATAAGAGACCATGTCCTTGATGTCTTGAGCAGTATAAGCATACCTTTCTTGAGCATCTTCGGATTCCCTAAACCTTTGAAATCTAGGGACTGTCCAGTCCTGAGTCAAAAGTTGATACTTTTGGGAAAATTTAAGTATTGTAGATACTGCTGAGATATACCGATTAAGAGAAGCATTCTTCATGCCCTCTGCTTTCAGTTCAAAACAGTCATCTAACATCATTCTCAGAGAGATCCTTGTTGGGTCTATTGATTCTGAGTGCAGTAAAGGTTTACTGGTAAATTTGCCTGAGTAAAGAATAGCTGACTTACGACCTCCGCCACTAACCCATTCAGGTTTACGACGTAGGGTAAAGTCCCTACATTCTTTCCATGAAGCATTTTTTCTAGCCATAGAGAATGTCTCGTAGTTGTTTAACTAGAAGCACACCTTGAGGTGATAACTTCATAATTTGTTTACGCATGTCAGTTGGGTCTCTGTATTTGATAACCCAATTGAGTCCGCTTTTACCGAGCCGATGCTTGTGAGCGAGCCAATCAGTATTACGTGAAGCACTAGCACTTGGCATGTTTAACCCTACCTCCTTGTCCTGAATCTGTACCTTTGATACGTCATCGTGACTAGCGATGTAGAGAAACACACTAATTACTTGTGCTGGAATTTCTGGGTCATAGCTCCTGAATAACTCCATTGCTTTCAGAAGTTTTTCCATCTCCAGATCCGTCGTCTTTCTGAATGGTTCCATTGCCTTTTGCATTCGGACATTGGTATTCTATCAGAAGATTACCAAGATGGACAGAAAAGTCACAGTATTTGTCGGATTCGTAGCCTAAGTAGAACGTCCCGACTGAGAGAAGTTGCATAATGTAGGTATAATTTACTACGAGATTATTGTAACAAGTAATTTAAATTTGTATTAAATGTCATTTAATTAAAATGCAGTTTAACCTTATTTACAGTTTGACTGTATATACATATCTACTGCATCTAATACAATTTGTTCAAGAGTAGAATCCTTTGTTGCAGCTTGAATTTTAAGCTTTATATGTTTATCTTTAGGCATACGTATTGTGATTCTTTTAATGTCCAAATAATACCAACTTTGTTTTACTTTGTATTTACTGTAACACAGTCTTCTTCCATCTGTTGTTTCATAATGTTAAGCAGTTCGTCCTTGAAAGGGTGAATGTTAACTAATGTTACAAGTTGATTGAGTCTTCTATTAAAGGTTTGTTCGTTCATGGATTAAATAAAATCTAGCGGTGGGTCTGGTTGTAAATGGTAAACGCCATCCATAGTGGCTAAAACTATTTTTTTGTTCTTTTTTATTTCTTTGTTTAGCCTTTGTTTGGCATGGTGTTTTGTTTGATATGTATATTCTTCTACCTTTCCTGTTTTTGGGTCTTCTGTCCTTATCACGCCAAAGACGCTAGATGGTAAAACATAACCATGTATTTTCCAATCAGCAAAGTCTTCGTAAGGCATTGGTGGAAAGTAATTAGGTGGGCATGCTTTAATTGCTTCCCAGTTGTTTGGATAGTATTTACGTTTCATTTGGTATTACATCAATTAATTTAAAATCAAATTTGTCACAGTAATTCTTGGCTATCCAAGCTGCTTGCTCTGCTGTATCACACCATTTAATAGTGTGTTCAGCCTGACCACAATTTTTGACGTGGTAAATCATTTGATAAGTAGTCATTGCGTCCCTGCATGATTGTGAAAAGGCAAAGGGTTTAATGACAGTTTGCTTGTCAGGGTGGTGTTTTTTGAAGGTACAAACGTACCCGAGCTTTTTTTCAGGCACCTTGTAGGCGATTTAAATGCCCTGTTTTTTATGTAAGTGCAGGAATTGTTAGTGCTTGACCTATACATCCAAAGGATTCGTATCTTTCAAGACAAACCTTTCTCATGTACTTACGAGCTATTGAATTAAAATATCTTGGATCAAAGTTAGAAGGGTCAGTAATCTGAGCCTCATATATTGCGGCAGTGTAAGCCAATCTTAAATCAGTATCAATATTTATCTTGCGTATGCCGTTGTCGATACCTTCACGTATAGATTCGATTGGTACTCCATAAGTTTCGGGAATCTTTCCGCCATTAGTATTAATTAGATCTATATATTGCCAAGGAACTGAACTAGCTCCATGCATTACTAGATGTGTATTTGGTACGGCTTTGTGTATGCTTCTTATTCTGTCTATATCTAAAACATCAGATGTTGGGGGCTTACTAAACTTATAAGCTCCATGTGATGTACCGATAGCAATAGCTAGTGCATCAACACCAGTCTGTTTAACAAAGTCAGCAGCCTGATCAGGATCAGTAAGCAGCATGTCCTTAGATAGCTCACCTTCAAACCCATGCCCATCTTCTGCTTCACCTTTGCCAGTTTCTAAAGAACCTAAACATCCAAGCTCACCTTCAACGCTGACATCTACATCATGTGCAAATTCAACAACTCGTTTGGTTACATCAACATTGTATTGATAACTAGATGGTGTTTTACCATCTGATTCAAGCGAGCCGTCCATCATTACTGACGTGAACCCTGCTACTGCTGCACGTGAGCATGTCTTGGGTGAGTTGCCATGATCTTGGTGCATGACTATTGGTAAGTAAGGGTACTTTTCAGCAGCAGATTTGATTAGATACATGAGGTATCCATCTGCATACGTCCTTGCACCGCGTGATGCCTGAAGTATTACAGGAGAGCATACTGTGTCAGCAGCTTCCATGATTGCCTGTATCTGCTCCATGTTGTTGACATTGAAAGCAGGAATACCATAATTATTTTCAGCAGCGTGGTCTAACACGTGCTTGAGTGGAACTAGAGTCATGCTGTTAATTTCCTAATTAGTTGTTTAGTTCTTTTCTTTGCTGCTTGAATAATGCGTACATGTTTCTTGTATTTGGGCAGCTTGTTGCTGTGGTGTCGCCAGTTTGGAGTAATCATATGTCGCATACCACAGGATTCATTAGATCGTGCACTTCCCGAGCGTCCTTGCATTCGAGCATGTTTTGATACTCTTCATGTGAGGTGCTTATTTCTTGGCACATTTTTAATAGCTCTTCTTTTTCGAAGCGATAGTATGCGTCCTCGCCTCCGATGATGTCGCAGAGCTGTTCGACAAATTCAAAAATAGTCATAATTAATAGGATGGGTCTCCGTCTGGTTCTGGGTAAGTTGGTATGGGTACGTCCTTGCGTCCTTGTTTAGGTTTAGTCTTTGTTGCGTCCATGCTTGTGAAGTGATTGTGAATATGAGTGTGGCGTCCTTGATTGTGAATGAGTGTGATTGTGATTTTTCACAAAGCAAGAGATCCCAGTCATAGCCTGAGATCTCAGCGATATTTAATTATATTAATTATCTATAACTTAACTACTTTTCATACTCAATCCTTGTTGAGTTATAACCAGCCTCTGAATGTCTAACAATGTAACCCTTACTTATTAAGTTAGCATGGGTTAAGTCATTGATATGACTGGTGTCTGTGTGGTCATCTTTGTATATAACATACAAATGTTTCTTCATGCTACCTCCTTGGATTTGTGGACGAATGTGGACAGAGTGGCATTAAGTTTCTTAGCTCTATTA
>FUFK010043002.1_pt1 | contig 13594 bp, 17 predicted proteins | sample 1021851 | NCBI WGS metagenome assembly FUFK01 (sample SAMEA51879418, study PRJEB19060) | metagenome | reverse complement strand
GGTAAATTCGGACCACGTTATTTCGCTAGCGCCAGGGGCCTAGGACCTAAGGCACGTCGCATGCGACTCACATGGGATGCACACTTATATATGCACAAAAAGCGAAATAAGCGATGACAAGTTAAATTTGCGGTAAATAAGCCTCAATAACGAGTGCCAGAAATCACGCTTGGAGAATTAGCGAAGAAACTAGGAGTCTCAAACGGTCGTATTAGTCAAATCAAGAAAACAGGCCGCCTTGAAGGCACTTATCGAACAGAAGGCAGGTCACTTATCTTCGACGAGGCAGCTGCCATAGCCGCCTGGAACGGCGAAATCCCCCAGAGTACCACTAGGGTCGCGTCTAAGGACCTAGAAATCCCAAGCTTTAACGAATCTCGCGCTAAGTCGGAGTTCTTCCGCGCTGAGATGGCAAGGCTGGACTTGGAGGAGAAGGAGGAGCTGCTGTGCGAAGCCAACAAGGTAAAGACCGCTGCTTTTACCCTTGCTCGCTCTGTACGCGACGCGTTAGATAGCATCCCCGACCGCGTTGCCAACCAATTCGCAGCTGAAACAGATTCAGTTGTAATCCATCAAACTTTGCAGGAAGAACTGCGAAAAGCATTGGAGAGACTGACGAATGCGTGACGGTGCTGCAATTTATCGGCAGGCATTCCTAAGTGGGTTGAAGCCTGACGAAAAGCTGACTGTTAGTGAATGGTCTGATCAGTACAGGATGCTGTCAAACAAGGCATCAGCTGAACCAGGACCGTGGAGAACGGACAGGACGCCCTATCTCAGGGAAATCATGGATTGCATGTCGTCCACTAGCCCTGTGCAAAAAGTAGTGTTCATGGCTGGTGCTCAGCTGGGCAAGACGGAGTGCATAAACAACGTCGTCGGATACATGATTGCCCATGCGCCTGGTCCTGCTTTGTTTGTCCAGCCAACGATTGAGATGGCAAAAAGGCTGTCGAAGCAGCGACTTGGATTCTCTTATTCATGAGACTCCTGTGCTGTCGGAGAAGGTGGCCCCTGCACGCAGTCGTGACTCAGGGAACACCATGTTTTCAAAAAGCTTTGACGGCGGGATTTTACTGTTGACAGGTGCAAATTCAGCAACTGGTCTACGGAGTGCGCCTTGTCGTTGGGTGTTGCTGGACGAGGTTGACGCGTTTCCCGCTGATGTTGACGGTGAAGGTGATCCATGTGCTCTTGCTGAAAGGAGAGCATCAACCTTCTCGCGAAGGAAGATCATCCTTACTTCTACACCGACTGTCAAAGACATGAGTCGGATTGAGACGGAATACCTAGCGAGTAATCAGATGCGGTATTTCGTCCCTTGTCCGCACTGTGGTCACATGCAATGGCTGGAGTGGAAGAACATCCGATGGCGTGACAGTGATCCGCGCACTGCAGCGTATGCGTGTAATTCATGTGGAGCGCACATTCCCGAGCATCACAAAAGTGAGATGCTCCGTAGAGGGGAATGGCGGGCTACGGCCACGGCGGAAGATCCGCGCACCGTTGGCTTTCACCTGTCCTCACTGTATTCACCGCTTGGTTGGAAGAGTTGGGAAGAAATTGTCACGGAGTTTTTGCGGGCAAAGTCTGATCCGCCCTTGTTAAAAACTTGGACAAACACCGTCCTTGGTGAGACATGGGAGGAGGAAACAGGCGCAAAAATGGGTGCAGAAGGCTTGCGTGATCGTGCGGAGTTTTATCCAGCTGATGAGGTCCCAGCAAAGGCAAGCATCGTCACTTGTGGCGTTGACGTGCAGGACAATCGAGTTGCTATTGGCCTGTATGCGTGGGGAGAAGGGGAAGAATCTTGGCTCCTCAATCACTTTGAGATATTTGGTGATCCTGCCAGTAAGAAGCTGTGGGACCAAGTCGATGACGTGATTTTTAGGACGTACAAGAAGGAAGATGGGACACAGTTGAAGGTGAGTGCGACAGGCGTTGACTCAGGTGGTCACTTCACATCTGAGGTGTATGCGTACTGCAGGGAACGTGCCAAGCGTGGGGTGTTTGCCCTTAAGGGTCAGTCACAACGCAACAAGCCTGCCATTGGCAAGCCGAGCAAGGTAGATATTAATTACAAAGGGCAGGTGCTGAAAAACTCGGCACAGGTCTTCCCAGCGGGCGTAGACACAATCAAAACGACCCTCTTTGCAAGGCTGAAGCTGAACGAAGAAGGGCCTGGCTACATTCACTTTCACGCTGCTGCATCGCCTGAATACTTCAAGCAACTGACGAGTGAACGTCAGGTCGTGCGATATGTAAAAGGCTTTGCTATTCGTGAATGGAAGAAGAAGCCAGGTGATCGCAATGAAGCTCTTGACTGTTTTTGTTACAGCTACTGCGCTCTCAACTATCTATACATGCGATTCAATCGTTCCACGATTTTTGAGCAGTTTGCAAAAGCGCAGCAACCAAAAGACGAGCCTCAAGAACAAAAAAGAGTAGAATCGCCTTATCAGCCCACACGGCGACGTATGTCCCGTCGGCCTTCGTCGTCGTTTGTGACTAACTGGTGAGCATTCTTGTCCCCAAGTTGGTTTACGCAGGTGACACGGTCATCTTTGATGTCCCTGCCTTTACTAACTCAGTAGGTACTCAGATCGACAGCGGCACCTACACGCTGAAGTGGTACGCAAGATTTAATAAGACCCACGAGGGGGCAGAAATTACAGGTGTTGCTGAGGGTGACGGTTGGCGTATCACTGTCCCTAGCAGTACGACGACTGGCTTTGACGCTGGCACTTGGACTTGGCAGGCGATTGCCACTTACAGCAGTGAGCAGTACACCGCTGGACGCGGTCAATTCACTGTCAAGGCAACTGCTTATTACGACAGCTCAGGTCACCCAGCTGCTTTTGACGATCGCTCTCGCGCAGAGATCGACCTTGAAAAGGTTGAAACTGCAATTCGCACGCTTGCTAGTGGCGGCATGGTGCAGGAATACACCATCGGTGGCCGTAACCTNAAGCGCTACAAGATGGGTGAGCTTTTGCAGCTTCGCGATAACTTAAAGGCTGAAGTGGATCGCGAACGTCGTGCCGAGAAAGTTCGGCAGGGCCTTGGCAATCCTGGCGTTACCCGCGTGAGGTTCATCTGATGTGGCCCTTTAACCGAAAGAANAAGCNTCAGCGCCGNAACTACGCTGGTGCGTCNNTCAATCGCCTGACATCTGANTGGGTGTCATCTGGGACAAGTGCTGATGCAGAGGTCAAGAACAATCTGCGAGTACTGCGAAATCGTGCGCGATCTCTTGTTCGTGACTCTGATTTCGCCAAATCGGCTCTTCGCGCAGTTAGAAACAACGTTGTTGGTCAAGGGATCAAGCATCAAGCGCAAGTCCGAATGATTCGTGGCGGCCGCCTTGATGAGCGCACGAACGCAATTATTGAGTCTGAATTTGCACGTTGGGGTAAGGCCAACAACTGCCATTGCGGCGGCACCCTTAGCTGGAACGCAATTCAAGGCCTAGCGATCAACAGCATGATCGAGTCAGGCGAGGTCTTTATCCGCCTCGTCAATCAAGGCTTTGGTAACTCCCGTGTTCCTCTGGGCTTGGAAATCATCGAGGCAGATCTTCTTGATGATGACTTCACCGGCCGGGAAACCAACGGCAACCGCGTTCGGATGGGCGTTGAGGTTGATGACTGGTCACGTCCAGTTGCCTATCACTTCCTGAACTATCACCCGGGTGACTACCAGTTCATCAACAACGAGCTGGCAAAGNCAACGTCGNCAACGCATCCCGGCATCAGAGATCATTCATCTCTACTCAGCAGATCGCCCAGGACAAACTCGTGGCATCACTGCATTTGCATCGGCAATCATGCGCCTCAACAACCTGAAAGGGTTTGAAGAGGCAGAAATTATCGCCGCTCGTGCCAGCTCGGCAATGATGGGGTTCGTCCGGACACCCGATCAGGAGCTGTTTGAGGATGGCACATATGCTGAGCAATCTGTGCTGGACTTCGCTCCTGGCAGTATTCGGCGTCTTGCTCCAGGTGAAGAGATGCAGTTCTTCTCACCTACGCGGCCAGATGATGCTTTTACACCTTTTGTGGCCCAGATGCTTCGTGCAGTCGCGGCCGGTGTCGGGTGCTCCTACACGCAAGTAAGTTCGGACTTTTCGCAGAGTAATTACAGCTCGTCTCGTCTTGAGTTGCTTGAGACGCGGGCGCACTATCGCACTCTGCAGCAATATCTGATCGACAACCTATGTCAGCCGATCTACGAGAAGTGGATGGAAATGGCTGTTATGGCTGGTGTTGTTCGCGCACCCGGCTTTGACATCGATCCTGAGCGTTACTACGAGAGTAAGTGGATTGCCCCAGCTGCTCAGTTCGTTGATCCGCAGAAAGAAGCAGAGGCTTATAAGTCTTTGGTTCGCAGCGGCATCATGACTCTCTCGCAAGTCATTGCTCTACACGGCGGTGATTTTGAGGAGACGATGCGTCAAAGGCAGCATGAACTCGCCACACTGGATGAACTTGGCATTGTCACTGACACTGATCCCAGCGAAGTGACTAAGGCAGGCCAAGCACAGAATCCTCCTGCCCCACCAACCTCACATCCTGTCATGCACGAAGAGGGGGAAGCGATTGATGGCTAACGTCAACGGAACTGACATCAATTTGACCCCCACTGATGGGATGAAGGCTGAAGCTGAGCGTTATCGCAAGTGGAAGTCTGATGGTGAGGCTGGCGGCACTGAGGTCGCTGCTCGTCGTGCCACGCAGATTTTGTCTGGTGATGAATTATCGCCAGATGTAGTTGTTGAAATGTCTGCTTGGTTTGCAAGGCACCTTGTAGATAAAAAAGGCCAAGGATTTAGTCCTGATGAAGATGGCTACCCAAGCAAAGGACGCGTAGCATGGGCAGCATGGGGCGGTGACGCTGGTCAATCATGGAGCAGCGAAAAATCTGCTTCAATTAAAAAAGCCCGAGAACGATCCATGACCGATGAACAAAGAGCCGAGCCCGGAGATCTTAAGGCTGGTGATTTCGTCAGCTGGAATTCTTCTGGCGGTCGTGCTCGTGGACGTATTGATCGTGTGGTACGCGATGGGACAATAGATGTCCCAGATTCCAGTTTTACGATCACTGGTACTGAAGACGATCCTGCTGCGTTGATCACGCTGTATCGCGATGGCGAAGCAACTGATCGCAAGGTGGGCCATAAGTTCAGCACCCTCACCAAGATTGCGGCGATCCGCATGTTTGACGAGGTATCGCTGAAGCGGGCTCACTACACAGAGTTCAAAGAAGAAGACGAAGATCGCACCCTTGAGTTCCCCTTCGCTTCAGAAGAGCCAGTCAACCGTGTCTATGGCATGGAAGTTCTGAACATGACTTCTGAGGCGATGGACATGAGCCGTCTTAATGACGGCGCACCACTGCTCTTCAATCACGACCCTGATCGAATCATTGGTGTTGTCCAGCGTGCGTACATCAAAGACAAAAGAGCGTACGCAAAGGTCAAGCTCGCTAANAACGAGCTTGGTCGCGAGATGCAGGACCTAATTAGGGATGGCATCGTTCGCAACGTTAGTTTTGGCTACAGAATTAACGACATGGAGGAGGATCGGTCGACCACACCTGTGACCTACCGAGCCACCTCTTTCCAGCCTTACGAGGTCAGTATGGTTTCAATCCCTGCAGACAACGTAGGCGCTGGAATTGGCCGTTCCCTCGCTTCTAGTGAGGAGACGGTCGCGGTCTCAGCCGCACCAAGTACACCTGAACCTTCCGTCATGGAAACTACCCCCAACGTGGAGGCTATCCGCGCTGAGGCCGTTGAGGCCAAGGCCAAGGAAGCCGCTGAAATGTTTGCCCTCGGCAAGCGCCATAACGCAGAGGAACTTGCCTCTGAATTTCTTATCAACTCTCGTTCAATCGACGAGCTGCGCACCGCAATTTTGGAGCGCAACAGTGTCGTCGAAAAGCCTGTCGCTCAAGCTAGCGATGAGATTGGCCTGACCCAGAAAGAGGCTCGCAGCTTCTCCTTCCTGCGTGCCATTAACTATCTGGCAAACCCTGGCGATCGCGGTGCACGCGAAGCTGCTGCTTTTGAGATTGAGGCCTCTGAAGCACAAGCCGCCAAGCTTGGTCGCGCCTCACGCGGTATCACCATCCCCACGGATGTGATGAAGCGGGATCTGAACGTTGGCACTGCTACCGCTGGTGGCAACCTCGTTGAGACCGAGCTGGATGCCGCCAACTTCATTGATCTGCTGCGGAACGCTTCTGCACTGGATCAAGCTGGCGCAACCGTGCTGACTGGCCTGTCTGGCAACGTCAACATCCCTCGCCAAAGTGGCAGCGCAACGGCGTACTGGGTCGCTGAATCTGGCTCACCCACTGAGTCCCAGCAGACCATTGATCAGGTCTCTCTGACTCCTAAGACCTGCGGTGCTTTCACCGACTTCAGCCGTCGCCTGACGATCCAGTCCTCCATTGACGTGGAGAACATGGTGCGCACCGACCTTGCTCGTGTGCTGGCTCTTGAGATTGACCGCGTCGGTCTCTATGGCTCTGGTTCTTCTAACCAGCCTCTGGGTCTGAAGGACACCACTGGTGTTCTGACTGAAGACTTTGCTGCCAACGCTCCTACCTTCTCCGAGGTTGTGGCACTGGAATCTGACGTGGCTGGTGCTAACGCACTGCTCGGCAGCCCTGTCTATCTGATGAACTCTGCAATGGCAGGTTCACTGAAGACCACCACTAAGGATTCTGGCTCCGGTCAGTTCATCCTCCAAGGCGGTGAAGTCAACGGCTATCGCGCTGTAATCTCCAACCAAGTTGCTAGCAACGATCTCTGGTTCGGTAACTTCTCCGACCTGATCATTGCCTACTTCTCTGGTCTTGATCTCATGGTTGACCCCTACACCGGCAGCACCTCCGGCACCGTCCGTGTTGTTGCTCTGCAGGATGTTGACATCGCTGCTCGCCACGGCGCGAGCTTCTCACGCGGTAACAACACTCTCTGATCATGAAGATCCAGATCCGTAAACAGGTAACGCTGTCGGGTCAAGTTGTCCGTATTGGGGAAGTCGTTGAGGCTTCCCTTACGGATGCACAAATCCTCTTCGGACAGGCTGCGGCTGTTGTCTACGAGGAACCCGTAACCGAACCTGAGGTGGCACCAGTTGAGTGCCCTATGCCTAAGGCTGAGGCAAAACCTAAAGCAACTTCCCGCAGGAGGACCAAATCATGACTGTCCAAAATTTGGGCACTAAAACCACCCTTTTGGCTCTCTCGCCAAATGATGTGGTTGCTGCAAGCGCAAACCGCACTGGCGTTGACCTCGTTGATTATGAGGGCGACATCATGGCGATTCTTGATGCAGAGGCCGGTGGTGCTTCTATCACCTACGCCGTGAAGATCCAAGACTCTGCAGATGACAGCACTTACGCTGATGTCTCTGGTCTGGCCTTCACCACCACCAGTGCAAACACCGCACTTCGCGAGACCCTTCGGATTAATAGCGACGAAGTTCGTCGTTACATCCGTGCTGTGATCACCGTTGCTGGTGGTTCTGGCGCTGGCGCTGTGAGCGTTGTCGCCCTCGGTTCTAAGAAGTACGGCTGATCATGCCAATCAACGACACTGACGGTTTTCTCAACACTGACGAGTTCGGTCTTGACTGTTCTGTTGGTGCAACGACTTTCGTNGGTGTCCTTGATTCGCCTGTTGAAGTAGTCGCAGGCGGCGTTGCTCTAAGTCGGGAGTATGAGCTTATCGCTGAAACTTCCAAGGTGAGCAGCGTCGCTCGCGGCACCACTGTTGTAGTAGATGGTGCTAACTACACTTGCAGAGAGAACAGAGCCATTGACGATGGTGTTTTTTCTGTNNTGNTGCTNAGTAANGACTGATGGCAAACACTAAGCGTGAAAGAATTCTCGCTTCACTGAAAGATATTATTGAAACCAGCCTGCTGACCACGCAAGCTGGTGTTTTTTTGTTGACGCAAGGCGGTGATCAACTTATTTCTGACAATGAGTTAAATGCAACTGTTTATCGTAGCCGTGTTGAACCTTTGACTCGTGGTGAGACGCCAGCTGTCATTATTGAGCCTGTCAACGATCAACCTGTCGACACTAATTACTACGACCAGCTTGATTGGACTTTAAGAGTGCGCTGCACGACTTTAGTTCGTAGTGATGCTCCTGATGACACCTCAGACTTATACACAAAAGTGGTACATGCAAATCTTGTCAGTCAAGGTGCTTTGAGCGGTGATGCCTTGGACGTAATCCCAGACCGAGTAGACTTCAGTTTGTATGAAGCAGACGTGCCTTTGGCAGTTGTTTCTCAAGATTTTCTAATCCGCTACCGGACCGCAAGAACAAGTGGCTGATTCATTCCGCGAACTAATTTTGACTCGTGTCAAAAGTAATCTCAATGCAGCGGTTGGCGTAACTGTATATAGGAGCCGTGTAGAGCCAGTAGCCAGAGGTGAGTCACCTGCAATTATTGTTGAGCCAGTAACTGATCAGCCTACAGACGGTAATTTTTTCAACAAACTTGACTGGTCATTACGGGTACGCGTTACAACAATTGTGCGCAACTCAACCCCAGATGAAGTCTCTGATGAATTCACGCAACAAATTACTGAGTTGATAATGGCTGATCAAACGATGAATGGTTATGCGTTAGATACCACGCCTGACCGAGTTGAATTTACGCTGTATGAAGCAGATGTCCCTCTAGGGGTTGTTACCCAAGATTTTTTGGTCCGCTACCGTACCAGTAGATCAGACCTGACCGCAGCTTGATTTATGGCTAAAATTGATTCGCAAGTCCCTAGTCCTGGTGCAGGCGGCAGCTATCTGTTTGATCCTGAAACAGGGGAAACTACACTGATTTCAGCACCCACTGCCCCCAAAGAAAATGGCACTGACTCGCAAAAAGTTCCTTCTGGCGAAGATCGAAGCGACGGAGGGAACAGATCCAAGTCCCGTAGGCGGAAGTAACGCGATTCAGATCAGCAGCCTTGAGCTGACTCCTATGGAGTCTGACAACGTTCAAGCTGCAGCCTTCCAAGGGTTTTTGGGCAACAGCACTCGTGGGACGTTGACTGCTAACAAGCGAGTGAGCGTTAGCTTTGATGTTGAACTTGGGGGTAGTGGTGCTGCTGGAACTGCTCCTGCTTATGGGCCTCTGCTCAAAGCTTGTGGCCTGAGTGAGACGATTGTTGCTTCTACGAGTGCAACTTATGCACCTGTCAGCAGCAGCTTTGACTCAGTCACTCTGTACTGCTTCTATGACGGCACTCGTCATGTAATTACTGGTGCTCGCGGCACCATGACGATCAACCTTTCTGCTGGACAGCTCGCCACGATGAGCTTCCAGTTCACTGGCATCTACAACAACCCCGACAGCACTGCACTGAGCGGCACCTTCACTGTTGCTAATCAAGCTGCTGCCCTGGAAGTCAACGACACCAACGTCACCACTGCAACGTTCTTCGGTGAGACCAGCCAGCGCATTGAGTCTCTGGACTTTGCCTTGAACAACAGCTTGATCTACAAGGAGACTGCTTCTTCTCAGCAGGCACTGATTGTTGATCGTGCTCCTGGTGGCACTGCTGTGATTGAAGCTCCTGCTCGTAGCACCACTGACTACTTTGAGGATGCACGCGGCAACAGCACCGCAAGCAGCAGCATTGTCCTTGGCGGCACTGCTGGCAACATCACTACGCTGACCATGGCGCAGACTGATGTGACTGGCATCAGCTACGGCGACACCAACGGTGTTATCAGCCTGACGATGCCTTACTTGGCACTTCCTACAACTGCAGGTAATAATTCCTTCAGTCTGGCTTTCACCTAATTCATGGGTTTTAAGTACACCAAGGTCACTTCTTATAAGTGGCCTGTCACGGTAGAACTACCCGACAACGGTCAGTACAAGAAAGAAACGTTCACGGCCATCTTCAAAAAGGTTGGCCGTAAATCGTTTGATGATCTTGATGATGCAGCTACAGAAAGCTTGATCTTTGATGTCTTGCTCGGCTGGGAGGACATCACTGATGAAGACGGTGACCCAATCCCGTTTTCTGAAGACTTCAAGACTGAGCTGCTTGACGACACCTACTTCTTGCGTGGGGTCATGGCTGGCTACTTAGACAGCCTTCAAGGCGCACCAGCAAAAAACTAGAGGCCGCAGCCCGTTATTGGGCACAAGGCGGCGTTATAGACGAGCGGGAGACTGATCTGAAGGCATTAGGCATGTCTGAGGATCAGCTTGCTGCAGTAAAGCTTGAATCTGTCGATAAAGACTGTGATGTCTGGGAAGAGAACTGGGCCACGGTTCAGATGTTCTTGCGTATTCAGACGCAATGGCGTGTGAGCATGGGTGGCCCTGTTGGACTTGACTATGCATCGCTGAATTGGCTTTGTACACTGTATGCAGTGGAGGATCAGCAGCTTCTTTTTGAAGGCTTGCAGATCATGGAGTTCACCGCTCTCAATTGCTTTAGCAAGAAGACCTGATGGCTGCTGTCACTACCGAGCTGAAGGTTCTTGTCAAAGCCGTAGGCAAGGGTGAAGTCGACAAACTGTCGAAGTCACTGAATGATCTTGGGTCTAAGGCTGCAGCACCTGCAAATCGGCAGTTTCGTGAGCTGTCACTTGAGCTGAAAAAGATTCAGCGCAATAGCACGCAAAGTATTGCCAATTTGCGTGGCTATAGAAATGCATGGCGTGATATTTCTGAACAGGTCAAGATTGGCAGCCGTGAATTTAAGATTGCGACCGAGAATGCAAAACGCCTTGATGCGCAACTGCAAAAAGCGCAAGGGAGAGGTGCCCCGACGGGATTTTTAGGGCGTATCGGTGGCATCAAAGGCGCTGCAAAAGGTGTTGGCGCAATTGCTGCTGGTGGCGTTTTTGGTGGCCCTGAAGGCGCACTTGGTGCTGGTATTGGCCTCGCTGCTGGTGGACCTGCTGGTGCTGCTGTGGGTGCCGCTATCGGTGCACAAGTCGGTGGAATTAGGCAAGCACTTGGAGCCACTGCTGAGTATTCAGCAAACCTCGACAAGCTGCGTATTGCCCTGAAAGGTGTCACCACCAGTTCAGAGGAATATCAGCAAGGACTCAGCTTTGTCCAAGAAAGCACTGAGCGTTTTGCGATTCCGCAAGAAATCCTGACGCGCCAGTTCACGAAGCTGCAAGCCTCTGTACAGGGCGCAGGTGGCAATCTTGATGACACTAAGACTGCCTTCAATGGCATCGTCGCTGCTGTTAGAGCAACAGGTGGCTCTCTCAGCGATGTTGATGCAGCACTGACTGCTACAGCCCAGGTCTTTAGTAAAGGCAAGGTATCTGCAGAAGAACTTCGTCAGCAGATTGGTGAACGTTTGCCCGGTGCATTCACGCTGTTCGCTGAGTCAATGGGGCTCACCCCTGCTGAGCTTGATAAGGCTCTAGAGCAGGGCAAGGTCAGCCTGCAAGATTTCCAAGGTTTTGCGAAGGCGATCTTTGATCGTTACGGCAAGAACGCGGAAGCTATTGCAAAGAGCCCTAAGGCTGCTGGTGATCAACTACAAGTTCAATTGCAGCAATTGCAAGAAAGTGTTGGTCGCTTACTGCAGCCGATTGGTGCTTTTTTCCAGAAAATATTTGGAGGAATCGTTCGTGAGATTACTAAAGCAACAAACGCTCTTGCTCGTTTTTTGAACTTGTCTTTTGATCCGGAACAGCTGGCAAAAGCAGAAGCAGCGGTTGCTAAAGAAACTGCACTTATAGCACGACTTGGTGAAGGTCCAAGTAGAAGAAGGGCAGAGGCAAGGCTTCGACAAGCACGGCGAAATGTTGCTACACAAGTGCGTTTGAGAGATGCAAGTGCAGTTGATGTACAACAGCCTGATGTAAATCTTGGCGGCCTGCCTGGCATTCAAGATTTGGGTGGTGGTGGGCCAGAGCCACTAAAAGATATTTCAGCAAAGCTTCTTAGGTTTGGACAAGAGCTAAACGAAGCTCGCAGAACTGGTAACGAATTTTTGATTGCGGAAAAGCAGCTGCAATTCGATATACAAAAAATTACCGAAAGCAATCTTGGTGAAAACAAGAAAATTCTAAAAATTGATGATGCTAAAACTAAGTTCAATACTCGGCTTTTGAATTTGTACAAAGCCCAGCCAGAGGCTTTGAAAAAGACGACTCAAGAGCTTACAAAAACACAAGAGCTGACAAAAAGTATTGCCTTGACCTTCCGAGACGGCATGGCCCAAGGCATCTCTGACGTCATCTTGAAAGCCAGAAGCTTGGGTGATGTGCTCAGCAATGTCCTGAAGATGGCAGCCAACTTGTTTATTCAGTTTGGCGTCAAGACTGCCTTTAGCGCTATTCCCGGATTCGACAAGCTTATCAATCCTCTCAAAAGCGCTAACGGCAATGTTTTCTACAAAAACAACGTTGTTCCCTTTGCTCGTGGTGGCATCGTCAACAAGCCAACGTTGTTCCCTATGGCTAATGGTGCTGGCCTTATGGGTGAAGCTGGCCCTGAAGCGATCATGCCATTACGTCGTGGGCCTTCTGGACGGCTTGGTGTTGAAGCAGCTGGTGGTGGAGCCAGTAACGTAGTGGTGAATGTTGATGCCGGTGGTTCTGCTGTGCAAGGCGATTCTCCATCTGCCAATCAACTCGGCAAGGCTATTGGAGCTGCTGTACAGGCTGAATTGATCAAGCAAAAACGTCCTGGAGGCTTATTGAGTCGCTGATGGCTACCTTCGATGATTCGACTGTTGGTACAAGCACAGGTGGCACAACACCTGATTTTGGTGCTTTGCGTAAAAGCAGACCAAATGTAAGGACTGTGCGTTTTGGTGATGGATATGAACAGAGATTAACTTTCGGCCTAAATCAAAATCCTAAAATTTGGGATTTGAGGTGGACAGCAAAGGACAGCACTGATGCCGATGCAATTGAAGCTTTCTTCGACGCTCGCGCTGCTGACAATGCATCTTTTGATTGGACTCCAATTGACGAGACTACGCCTTACAAATGGGTTTGCGAAAGCTGGCAGCGCGATCATAATTACGCAAACGTAAACGAAATACGAGCTACTTTTAGAGAGGTCTTTGAGCCTTAGACTGCTAGCAACGAGGACTTGTAATGGCTATCACCACCAGAGCGACAAAGGGTAGCCCGCTCACCCACACCGAGGTTGACACCAACTTCACGGATCTTCGCGACAACAAAGCTGGCTATGTGACCGGNGANGGTGGTGCNGTTACNCAGTCAACGTCAAAGAGCACNGGNGTGACGCTGAGCAAAAAGTGCGGTCANATTACGTTGCACAATGCTGCNTTGGCAGCTGACACCACNGTGTCNTTCACGNTGACNAACACNACGGTTGCAGCGACTGACATNATTGTNTTGAACCACGTCAGCGGTGGTACGGCTGGGTCTTACCTATTGAACGCTCAGGCTGCTGCGGGTTCAGCCAGCATCAACGTTCGCAACATCACCAGTGGCTCCTTATCTGAAGCCATCGTCATCGGTTTTGCCGTAGTTAAAGCTGTTATTGCTTAAGCATGGCCTACGTCGTCACCGGCTACTGGAACGCTGGGTACGACGACCAGCAATCCAGC
>FUFK010037876.1_pt1 | contig 13596 bp, 15 predicted proteins | sample 1021851 | NCBI WGS metagenome assembly FUFK01 (sample SAMEA51879418, study PRJEB19060) | metagenome | reverse complement strand
TACAAGACGCAAATGGTTTTGATAGATTTAAAAATGGTTTTGTTGTAGATAACTTTACAGGTCACAATATAGGTGATGTTGGTAATAACGATTACAAAATTTCAATTGACTATGCAAAAGGTGAGGCAAGACCTACATTCCATGAAGACGCTGTACAACTTATTGAAAGAGATGATGACGGCACAGCAATTGTTGATAGTGATAGAACAGATCATAATTATCAAAAGACTGGCGATCTAATTACATTACCATATACTGAAGAAACATTAATAGATCAACCATATGCAAGTAAGGCAATCAATGTAAACCCATTTGGTGTATTTACATGGATAGGCGCAATAGAATTAACACCACCAGGTGATGAGTGGAAAGAAACAGAAAGAGCACCTGAATTAGTTATTAACAACCCTAATGGTTCGTGGGATAACTTAACAAAACAATCAGGTAACTCTAATCAATTATCAGAATTTCCTATGAGTACCGTATGGAACTCATGGCAAGATACATGGACAGGTAGACCTGTTGAAACAGAAAGACAAAGAGTAGGTACATATAGAACAAGAGGTGGTCATGGTTGGAGAGTCATGGCACAAGAAGAAATTACAACTGCTCAACAAGTATCACAAACAAGAACAGGTATTAGAGCTGTTGCAATACCAGAAACGGTTAGAACATCAATTGGTGATAGAGTAGTTTCTGTTGCATTTGTTCCTTTTATTAGACAAAGAACAATAACTTTTAGTGCAACAAGATTAAAACCTAATACAAGAGTTTATCCTTTCTTTGATAACATAGATATTGCAACTTATGTGACGCCTGAAGGCGGTTCTGCTGGTGGTAATTTGGTTACAGACTCAAATGGTGCTGTATCAGGAACATTTGCAATACCTGATCCTAAGGTTGACGCAAATCCTAGATGGAGAACAGGTCAAAGATTATTCAGATTAACAAGTTCATCAACAAATAGTTTAACAAATGCTAATGTAGAAACAGCAGCCAATGTTGAATATGTTGCAAGAGGTTTATTAGAAACGGTTAGAGAAACTATCTTATCAAGTAGAGAAGCAAGAGTAGAGATGAGATCGGTTACTGAAACACAAACAATTACAAGAACATCAACAAGAACGGAAGAAAGACAAGTAGGTTACCATGACCCACTTGCTCAAACTTTCTTAATTGATGATGAAGGTGGTGTATTCTTAACATCTATTGATATATTCTTTAGTACAAAAGACGCAGCTATACCAGTCACGGTTCAAATAAGAGATGTTGTAAATGGTTATCCAGGTCAGAAAATATTACCTTTTTCTGAAGTGACCTTAAATCCTAGTTTAGTAAATACATCAACAGATGGTACGGTTGCAACTAAATTTACATTCCCAAGTCCTGTTTATATACAGAATAATGTTGAACATTGTTTTGTCGTTATGGCAAACTCACAAGATTACAATGCCTATGTTGCAAGAATAGGTGAAACATCATTAGACTCAAGTAGAACAATATCTGCTCANCCATATGCTGGTGTATTATTCAAATCACAGAATGGTATGACTTGGTCTGCTGAACAAAATGAAGATATGAAATTTAAGTTAAGAAGAGCAGAATTTAGTAATGTTGTAGGAACGGTTACATTAACTAACGACACTTTACCAACAAGAACACTTAAAAACAATCCTTTAAGAACAACAAATAGTTCAGGAGTTATAAGAGTGTTCCATCCTAATCATGGTATGCATGGCACATCAAACAATGTGACGATTGCAGGNNTNGCTNCTGGNACATANAANGGTATNGATACAACNTCAACTGCTATCAATGGCACATATACAAGTATTTCAAATGTGACTTTAGATAGTTATGATATTACAACTGGCGGAACAGCAAATGCGACAGGTGATATTGGTGGCGCTACGGTGACTGCTACACAAAATAGATTGTTTGATGTATTAAACCTTGGTGGTATTCAAACAATGACCGTGCCAGGAACAAACATAGATTACTTTGTAAGAACAACAACTGGTAGATCAGTTCATGGATCAGAAACAGAATTTTCATTAATCTCAAATGCAAATAAACTTGCTGTTGTTCATAACGATAACTTATTCTTTACTGCACCTAGAATGGTTGCAAGTGAAATAAATGAAACAAACGAAACAATTACAGGTGGTAAATCTTTCTATACAATTTTAGAATTATCAACTACAAATACTAAACTATCGCCTGTGTTAGATACTCAAAGAATGAGTGTCTTTACAATTCAAAACAGATTAAATAGTCCGACAAGTTCTAACACACCTAGTTTTGTTTCTGATACAGCAAAAACAGGATCAAGTTCGGCTGCTATCTATTGCACAAAACCAGTTATATTAGAAAACAACTCAAAAGCATTAGACATAAGATTAACTGCAAACATAAGAGCAACATCTGAAGTAGAGATGTATTTTAGAGTTTCTGGTTCAGACCAAGATGTTCAATTATCAGAATTAGCATGGACGCCATTTAATAGTGATGGTAGTCCAGATGTATCAATCGTGCCTAGTGAAGACGATACAACATTTAAAGAGTATAAGTTCTCACAAGCAAATATAAATGAATTTACATCATTTCAATTAAAAATAGTTATGAAAGGAACCAATTCATCATATCCACCTATCATTAGAGATATGAGAGGAATTGCGTTGGCAATCTAATGGCTAGAGTTAGAGTAGAANNCTTTGCANNNTTAGTAAGNGANACAAACTCTAACGCAATTATTAATGTAAATAAAAGTGATTTTCAATTATACATGGCACGACATAAGGCAAGACAAAAAGAAGGTGATGAATTAAGAGGCGCAATAAAAGAAATAAATACTTTAAAACAAGAATTGTTTGAAATAAAAAAGATGATCAAAGAGGGGTTTAAAAAATAATGGCTGCAAGAACAATATCAGCAACACAAACACTAGAAGACTTTAGAACGGAGTTTAATGCTCTGTCTTCACAAGACTTCGGTGATATTGCTACACTTAATCCTGCCATTAGTGCAACATCTGTAATCGGTGCTGTAAATGAATTATACTCTCAAATTGCAGGATCACTTGCAATTAATATTACAGACGGTTCAACAACTGAAACCGTAGGTAATGCTCAAACAATTACTTTTAACGGAACAACAAATCAAATTACACACACGGTATCTGCAACAGATACGGTTACAACTGCATTAACACCTAATGTGACGATCTCTGGCAACTTTACTGCTTCAGGAACAGGCACACATAGTCTAGGAACAATTACTGCAACAGGTAATTCAATCGCAAGTTCAGACGCTGATACGGTAACGATTGCTGATAAACTTGCAATCACAAATACTAATACTATTACAATAGGTGGAACAGACGGCACACATATAGAATCATCTGAAGGATCAGTAAGATTTGGCACAAGTAATATTGTGACGGGAGGTTTTATATACACAAGAAGTTCATCTGGTTTTGTATTAGAAGGATCAACTGAAGACGATTTTGAAACCGTTATTACTTGTGTTGACCCAACAGCAGATAGAACAATTACATTACCTGACGCAAGTGGAACACTATTGGTTACAGGTTCAACAGGCGATATATCAGGCACTATGATTGCAAATGATACGATTGCTGAGGCAAATATGGCCGATGACGCAATAGGTCAGGATCAACTAAAAAGTGTTGTAGAATTGAAGATTTTAAACTCATCTGGCACGGTAGTTAAAACACTATTCGGTGCAGGTGCATAAGGATGTATAAATAGAACATAAGAAGAAAATAATGGAGAAATTATGGCAGTAGTAAAACCCTTATATGTAGATTCAGGAAATCTACGAGAGATGGACACAACGAAGGTCGATGAATTGATCGCTAGAGCAGTCTATCAATATTCAACAGATCCTAGTGTAGTATTATCAGTAGTAAGTTCAGGTGGTAATCTAGGAACAATCAACGATACTCGTAAAAAAGCGGGTGCTGTATCAACAAGTAATTCATCATTCCCTGCTGAATCATCAACAGAGGAACCAGGAACGGTAACGGTAGCATTTGATAAGATTCAAAACACTACAACTACTTCAACACCTACAGCAGATACAGGAAAAACATTTCCTATCTATTACAATTCGTCTGGTCAAATACAGGCAATGTCTGTAGCAGATTGGAAAGACACAATCATACACCCTGCAATAAATTTACTTGCAAGTGGTACGGTAAGTGCTACGGCTGCAGGAACATACCATATTTCAACAAGTGCTTCTGTATCAGGATCAACTGAAGTATCTGGTTCAGACACACCAGTATTCATAGATACAAGAGCAGATACATCTGCTTATAGTGCAGGTTCAATTCCTGAAACACAAGATCAACCAACAACTATTCAAAACTATTATTTACAAAGAATTGATGGCACGGATGCTACATATACTGAACCATACTTTTTAGATGGTTCAAATAATATACAAGAATTTACAACTGCTAACTTTGACGCATTATTACTTTCGTGGATTAAATCAACGGCTGCAGGATCAACTGATGGTTTTGCAATAAGTTATAATCTAGGCACATCTGGCTCTGGTCANACTAGAGGTTCAGGTATGGCTGATACTATATTAGATGGTTCTGGTAATTATCAAACAAGACAAGAAAATGATGATTATCGGGCACAGGAATTTCCTAATGGTTCGGTTACAACTGCGAACACATACAATTTAAGAATTAATAAGTCGTAATAGACTTATATATACTTTTATATTATGAATATATTATTAACTGGAAGTGCAGGCTTCATAGGCCAACATCTCAATAAATTTCTTAAAGATAGACATCATAGCGTTATCTGTTTAGATAAAGAAACAGGTAATGATCTTCTCAATTGCGATTTAAAATATTCAGTAGATTTAGTTATACATCTTGCTGGTTTATCTGGCGTTAGAGATAGTTTAGATAGACCAACAGAATATTGGGAACAAAATGTAATTGCAGGTCAAAGACTATTTCAATATTTCAAAGACACAAGAATCTTATACGCAAGTTCATCAACAGCACACGAGCCATGGAAAAATCCATATGCCATGAGTAAGTATAGCCTTGAACAAATTGCACCAGAAAATAGTATCGGATGTAGATTTACAACGGTCTATGGTCCTAATGCTAGAGAAACAATGTTGATACCAAGAATATTAAGAAATGATGTTCCTTATATCAACACTAATCATAGTAGGGACTTTATTCATGTTGACGATCTAGTGAGAGCGATAGATAGTTTGATACATTCAAACTTGAAGGGTATTACAGACATAGGGTCTGGTCACACAAACAATCTTGTTGAATTGATAGATTACTTTGGCATAGATTGTGAAAGGGTTGTGGGAGAACAAACTGAACGACTAGATAACCTTGCTGATAATACCCTTCTAAATAATATAGGTTGGGAACCAAAAGTTAATTTGTATGATTATATAAAGGAGAATCGAAATGGCAACTGAAAAGGTTTTATACGAAGGCATAAATGAAGAATATTTAAAAGATCATTTTATTACAGCTTATTTTATAGACAACGAAAGAAAAAACATAGAAGTGGTTTGTAATAAACCAGACAAGAAAAGTGTATTTACATCTGTCGTAAGATATGAAGATGGTGACGCTCAATGGGAAGAATTAAAAAAAGTCACTAACATTGATTTCATACACGAATCAACTTACATCAAAAAACAGGATGAAAGACGAGAGTTTGAAGCTACCGTTATGAGAATAGCAGAAAAAGAAGGTCTAATCCTTGAGTATGATGGTAAGGCAATAGACACTAAATTTTATCCTAAAGTTTTATCTGCTATGTTAGAAGATACAACTAATACAGATCATGTCTTTGCATTAAAATTAGCATTGTTTGAAAATAAAACTATTAGTGATTCTAATAATGATGACGCAAAGAAAAGATTAAGAGCTGCAAAAAATAAATTAGAAGTTCTTAAAATTGCTATTGAGATTTTAGAAAGTAATTAGAATACCAACCAGTCCAACCTTTATCTTGTAGATGGTGCATTTGACCTAATGTGCATATGCCAAATTGAGGTGGTTGTTGATATATGTAATCTTTAATTGAAGGACAGACTTTGCCATAAGTCTTATAATCAGCAAACTTTAAATACCATTCATCACTACCTCTTGTGTAGTGTTTTAAAAAGGCCTCATCTGTTGCCTTAAATCTATCCCATATATAAGACACATCACCAGTCCATGAAACAATAGACGAGTTTAAAGGTGTATGTGCAGGTTCTCTCCACCATGTATCATCTAATAATGTAAATTCTTTTCTAACAAGATCAGGTAATGTATCAAAGATAACCATATCTAAATCAAAATATAGATTTTCGCCATCTCTAAATCTATCATACATTTGAAACTTGTTAAACCAATTACCATATAGATCATCTTCTATTACTTCAAACTCATCATATTTTAGACCAGAATATTCATCTATCATATGCTTTAGATTATCTACATGCCATTGTGTAAATTTATCGCCAAATCTGCAACAGATTATTCTCATTTAATTTCAATTATGTTTATCTTACGATCTCTTATTGTATTAATTTTTATTTCTGCTTTTTCAGGTATAACATGACCTTTACCATAAGGGTCTTTAATTATCTTACCTGCGTCTTTTGTAATATCAACTATCTTAATTTTTCTAAAAGGTTTGCCTGTTCTAGGATGTTTTTCTAAAGATAGGTCTGTTGCAAGATTACTGCCATTACCTGCCCCTATTGCAAGTTCAGTTTGATCTGATTCCCAACGAGGTTTACCTTTTTGTGGATGACCAACACCTAGGCCATATGCAATTTTCTTTGTGCCTTTTTTTACATCTTCTAATATGCCTAATCTTTTTTCCCAATAGTCATTACCATTTATATCGCCATGACTTTTATTTGCACCTGTCTTATAACCTATCTTTGCAGCTGCTCTCATTGTTAGGCCTAATGATATACCTATACTTACATATGCATTTTCCCAACGAGCTGCTTTGTCGTTTGATTTTAATGTGCCATCTGCATTACAATTTAATTGTGTCCATGGTTCTTTTGCAACCCATAGAATATAGAGATTAGCATTCATCTGACTATTACGCCATGTTGATGGTGGGTTACGACTATGTGTTGTTCCCCAGGTGTATTCAGATAATTCATCTAATACTTTTCTATCTTTTGTCCAGTATAGATCAAAATATCCTTCGTGTTGTTTTGAAGGACTATTATCAGCAGTCCATAAAAGATAATCAACTATATCTTGGTGCATTTGATGGCTGTGATCCCAGTTTCTCTGGCATTGTTGTATCTCACGCAAGATTTCTTTTTCTTCATCTAAAGCGTAATACATATGTTTAATTCGTTCTTCTCTATTCATATAACTATTTATTTTTAGGTCCTAGATAATGTATAATCTTTATCTTTTCATTTGGTTTATCTAATATCATATAATCTGTATTAAATTTTTTAGAATACATTTTATTTAATTCTTTGTTTTCTGTATTGCTTTGTGTGTATTTTACAACCCATTCAGCAGGCAGATAATTAATCTTTACATTGTGATCATGCAATCGCCAATAAACATAATTTTGTTCGCCATAATATTTGAAATGAACATCACCTTTATTNTAATAATACAATTGCCAATAATCAGGATATTAGTCGAAAATATATCCCATATGTAATTAAAACTACCTGACTTAAATTTATAGAAACCACCATTGATAGGTAATGGTTCTCTTTCTGCATATGGATTAGGTTTACTATTCCACCAGTTCTCATATGTAAGAAGTTCACCATGTTTTACAGGCCAAGATAATATCTCATCTACATTGCCTACAATCTTTTGATCTATATCCATAATAATAATATCATCACCTGGTTTTTGATATGCAAACTGCTCACTAAAAAACTTTAATTTATGCCAATGTTTTTTAACATTACTATGTTTGTAATAAGGTAAAACAATATCGGCGTCAACACCTCTATCTGCAAGACATATAAATTCAAAAGGCACACTACTATTTTCTTTTAGTGATCTATATAATTGTGATACAGAATTAGGGTGGTATTTGCCTTCAAAGAAGACCGTACATATTTTAAGCATGATACTTTCTCCATACAACATCAAACTTTTTATTGATAGTATGGCACATAACAATTTCATCTGGTATAAAATATTGAGCATTGAAATGATAATGCCACTCATCATTTAACCATTGAACAGGCACTTTGTTTTCAACTTGTTTTACACCCCATAGCGTTTCATTATCCCAACCAAAGAAGTTTCTAATTTTCTCTGGATACATATCATGGTGTTCTCTTACTTCACTCATTCGTTTTAGATCAGCACCGAAGTTATCAAAGTATGCTAATTGATCTAAATGTTTTTTACTTGCACCTATAATACCTGTATTAACAACTTTATGTTTAGGATTATGACCACTATCTATTAATAACGCTTGACCATTATAATATTTTGATGTCGGTGATCTAATAGTTTGTGTTCTCTCGGTCACACCATCCATTGAAATGACTTGTGAATTATTATCTTTAATTGCAATACCTTTTGATAGATCCCATTTCTCAAAAAAGTTTTCTGTTTTTAAAGGCACAACATCAAAATCTAAATACAATACCTCATCATATTCTTGTGCAAGTTTATATAGTAAATGTATCTTATAAAAATTTACAATATTATATGTTGTAAGATATGGATAATTACCTTTTAATTTATCTTTGTAAAATATAAAGTCTGAATCATATTCAAACAATTTAAAAGGCACTCCTATTTCTTCAGCATAATATTCTTTACAAGATATTAATTTTTCGTAATTTTCTTTAAAGGCATTTTTAGTGGCATAGTTTATAGGTATTTGGCCTTCTTTTAATATATTTTTATCAAATATATCAAGTTCATCTCTAGGTATATCAATGTAGAAACTATAAATTATTCTTTTCATATAACTTTCCTATTAACATAAATCTAGTGCCTCGTTCATCTGTTATACTATCTCTCACTAATACTTTTGCATTGTCTGGCATTTGTCTTTCAAAGTCATCTAAATCATATACACAATTAATATGGCCTTCTATACCTAGCATATTGTTAGAAGTAAAGGCAAAATAAGCATTTGATTTTTGCAATGCCTCTAACTCATTCATAGGTTTCATATGCTCACACGAGGTATTTATTATAAGATTAGAATCCTTGATTCTATGGTATCTGTCTTTAGAAAATACATCACCTAAAGCCCATTCAATATTTTTATAGTGATTAAATAATCTGTTTTTTGAAATTCTAATACACATATCATCTAACTCCATCAATGTAATTTTCTTAACTTCTTTAAATGCAGGTATTAATATACTGCCATACCAACCACCTAGTATTGTAATTTCAGATTGTTCATTTATAACATTCAAATCCCTTACATGACCTATTAGTCTTTCTTTAGTTTTAAATTGATTAGGACTATAAGAGTCTAATACATCAGCATTGTTTCTGCCCTCTGCTATAATATTTTTAAATAATTGTAGGTCTATCATTCTTGCCACTCTATTACATCTTTTAATTCAGGTTTTATATCTTCTAATATATGTTTAGAATCTAAAACATCTTTTCTATACTTATCTGCATAACCCATACTCATCATTATGATTGGTTTGTTTATGACTTCTTTTAATCCTTCTTGTTGCCACAATAGTGCGTCATGTTTAAAACAACCATTGTAAGATACATCTATACCTTCTTCAAGTAAATAACAAGTTAGATTTGCTAGAAACATACCGATCTCTATTGATGTTCCTGTATGTGCAAATTTAAAATCTTTTTTATCTGCCCATTCATACCAAACATTTTCATGTATTATAGATTTCTTATGATACTTGTTTGGCCTTGCAACTCTTTGATGTATAGTTAATAAGTAAGGTGCTGTTTTTATATGATCAAAGTAAGGATTATATAACTTCTCTCTAGTTTTTTTATTAATATTATTTTCAACAGCAAGTTTAAATAATCTATCTAAATCTTCTTGGTTATTCCATACATAAACTTTATAAGGCATTGCATTGTTTTTAGATGGCGTAGTTTTCCATGCTTTATATAATGCACCTTCTATTTTAGATTTTAAAGGTATTTCTTTTTTATATGATCTAACATGATGTCTTTTACTTTCTAAAAAATCAAATATCATACCCATTTTACCATATCTTTATATTCAGGTTTTATATCTTTTCTGCCTGCTCTATTTGATCCTTTTATATACGGATCATCTTTTCTATATTTTTCTGCATACCCAATAGACATTAAACAGATCGGTCTATAATCTGATTCTGTTAGTCCTGCTTTGTGCCATTTTTTTATATCTCTAAAGAAACAAGATGTATAAGAAACATCAATATCTTTTTCAAGCAGATATGTTGATAGATTTTGTAAGAACATGCCAACTTCTATTGCTGATGTGTCTATAAAATTATCAACTCTTTCTGGCCATGCTTGATCAAAGAACATACCTTTTTCAATTTGTACTTTATAAAATTCATTTGCCTCTCTAGGTTGTGCGTGAATACAAATACAATATGGATTATACATCATATGCTCATAGAAAGGATTAGGTCTGCCACCTTCAGTTTTATCTGCTTGTCCTCTATCTATTGCTCTATGTTCAGCGTCATCATGGTTGCCATGCACCATATCGTGTATTGCTTTTTTCTTTTCAACTTGTTCGGGACCATAAACAATTACTTTGTAAGGCATTGCATTGTTTTTAGATGGTGTTGTTTTCCATGCTTGCCATAGTGCGTGTTCAACAACATATCTAGGTGGTATTTTTTCACTATACTTTCTTACATGATGGCGTTTTTCTAATAGATCAAAATGATTCATGTATCTCCTTTGCAATCTTTTCATGTCCTAACTTATTAGGGTGTGGATCGTATTTACCTATTGAGTATCTTTCATCAGCACTACCGTCAGGTTTTTCTAACTTCATACCCATATGATATCCACCTATTCTTCTTGCTGATGGCCATCCTATAAAATTATCTTTGTTGATATAATCTTCATACTCTAAAAGTATTTCGCAACATTTCATCATGTCTTTTTTCTTATCTGTGCCTGGATATTTGTGTCTTAAATCTTCACCTGTTTTTTTCTCACTTATTCTTTGTATCTCATCTTCAGTTTTAACAAGACCAGATATATAACCACCAAAGAAACTTATCATTAAAAATTGTTTGTAAGGTATATTAAGCGACTCACATAATTTTTGAAGTGTTATCATTCTAATTATATCTGATCTAACCCAACTAAAGACATCGCCATTTTTATTTAATCTATCATTGTGCCATACAAAACCTTTTAGATATGTTTCGTTATACATCATACGATCTTTAAATGCATCCTTATATATCTGCCAATCATCTCTATTTGCTTGTGACCATGCAGCTACAATCATACCTATCTCATCTCTAGGTGTTCTTATAATTGCCTCGCATAGTGTTTGAAATATAAAATGATTACCTGCACCACTAAATGCTAGATTGATACAATCCATATCTAATTTTTCTGCAAGTAATTCAGGCCATTTAGGATATGAAGTATCAATATCAGGATATGTGCTTGATACATAATCTTTTGTTGTAAAACTACAACCACTAACTATTAGTTTTTTTCTCATTACCTAGAAACTTTTGCAATTCTTGTTCCTCTTTCATCTGTGCTGAGGAACTAAGGATTTGTGTTGTGCCTTTCTTTTCATTTTGTATTTCTTTATTTACACCTTTGTAAATATAGGTCTCTCTTTTAAATCTATTCTTACCTTCTCTCACTTTACAATGATCTTTACATACAGGCATGATCTTATCCATATTTTTTTCTGCTAAATTCTTTGCAAACTCTTGCCATTCATTTGTTTTAAATATGTCTTCAATCTTTTCGTAGTCATCAACCTTACTTACTTTTAATAACGCAACCATAGTAGGGTGTTTTAATTTATCTCTTTGATCTAACCAACAACAAGGTATAAGTTCGCCTTTATTAGTTAAGGCAACTTGTTGTCTTCTTTCTTTGCCATGAGGAAAACATTTAGGACTAAAACGCATTTAAAAACTCCTTGTTTTTAGGTTTAAAAGGATCGTCATCGCCAAACCAACGAGATGATTGAGTAATCATAATCGGCACATCATTTTCTTCAGCCATCTTAATACATTTGTCTATATTGTTTTCATTATAACTAAAAGTAAGCATTTGCCATATAGGTGGATTTTTTAATATCTTCTTTGACTCTAACATAATATTAAATAGTTTTTTACCATCTTGGTTTATTCTATACATATTACTTTCTTCAGGCAGACCATCTATACCAAATACCCAACGAGCATTAGGGTGTGCTTCAAAACATTTGATATAATATTCTTTAGGTCTAGCAGACGAGGCGTTATGAATTATTGCGTCTATATTCCTATCATATAAATGTTTTAATATTTCAGCAAATTTAGGGTGTTGTATAGGATCAGATAACTGGCCACAGAAATGAAACTTATTATAAAACTTTGCTAACTTTTCAATTTCAGACATTGTAATATCTCTACCTGGCACTTTCTCACCTTTATCACGCCAATCAAATTGTCTTTGGCACCTAGGACATTCTAAAGGACATCTAGCTGATAGATCAATATTTAATGATCTTCTATTTAACATCCATTGTGCGTCTTCACTTAACATAATTCTAATAGATTTGCTATCTTGTCCTTACTTTGTGTTAGGCATTTTACAGGTCTATTCCAATATACTTTGCCGCCATCTTGTTTATATTTATCCCTTAAATAAATGACCTCTTTTTTGAGCCATCTAAACTCATTAAACAAACGAGGTGCAGGATCAAAGTTAGGTTTTGTATAGACATATGTTTCAAACTTACCTAATATATTTTTGATTGGCACAAACAGATTGTTTAATTTAGGATTAATATATTTTTCATTGTAGGTAATAATACCATGATCAGGATATTTGTCTATATGTTTTTCAACTTCTTTATAATATATTTCATTTGTGCCTAAAAACAAATACTTAAATTGTATATCTTCTTTTATAGGTTTGTATATGCTATAATTAATTATCTTCTCAAAAGGTTGTCCTGTGCCATCAGGATAAACATCATAATCACAAAGGTCATATACTTTTTTAGGTAAGAAATAATCTAACGCCATAGGATATTCTTTAGGGTGATTTTCAGAATATACAGATATTAGATCGCCTTGAAACAATAAATGTAATGTAAGTAATTGATCATTTGTATATGTTGATTTAGAAAGATAAGGTAAGGTCAACATACTTCTTCCCATAATTAAAGTTATATCTTCATATCTAGGAATATATGAATCAAAAATTACATTTTCGTATTTTACATAACACTCATTTAGAGCATTAATATAATCCTGTTGGGTAAATTTATGGTGTCTAACAATTACAAGTTTTGCATTGATACCTAAATCATTTAAAAAACAACAATGCTCATAACTATAATGTAGAAGGCCATCACCAGGCTTACTTGTGCATAC
>FUFK010070712.1_pt1 | contig 13602 bp, 12 predicted proteins | sample 1021851 | NCBI WGS metagenome assembly FUFK01 (sample SAMEA51879418, study PRJEB19060) | metagenome | reverse complement strand
GTTACTACCATCAGAAAATTTTACGTCTTTTCTTAAATTAAATACCCATGTATTTGGATCTGTAGTTTTCCAATCGGTAGCAAGTTGAGGTTCAATGCTCATATCCAATCCTCTTGTCACGAGAGCTTCATAAACTTGTCTTGAAACTTGAGTAGTAGGACCTTCATTTTGTGCATGAGGATCCAAAGTTAAACTATCACCTTGCATAGACCATTTTATTGTTTTNGCGTATGAATTTGTTGATACAAAAACAAATAAAATTGCAAAGAAAATTTTAATAAAATTTTTAAATTTCATTTTTCCTCCTAATTATTACAAATAAAATTAAACCTGATTAATGGGACAACTACAAGTGCAAAATAATTGCTTTAGTTGTTAAGAATGATCTCATTTTTGAACTTGGTATACAAAATTTCTGAATAATTATTCATTTTTTGCATATTTTTTTTCGCNTCAANATCAAANTTTTCGAGCGCTCCTTTACCTAATTGCTTTTCCAAAGNCATTTTATANTCTGGCACACACCCCCAATCATTTACAGTTGTATCCTTTATTTCAATATGAAATTGGATACCATAAGCATGATTTTTGTACCTAAATATTTGGTATTTCGTTTCATCNGATGATGCAATATGTGTAACATCCTTATTATTTTCTAAATTTTGAACCTCATAAGAATGCCATTGTAATGATGTTAANTTTTCTGGAAATTCCGAAAAAAGAGTATCGTTCTCTTTTTCTTCTGAGAAATTTATATTTAACATTCCTATTTCGGGATTTTTTGTTCTAACAANACTNCCGCCNACTACTTCTCCGAGTAATTGACACCCAAGACAAAAGCCTAAATAAGGTTTTTCTAAATTAACAACAAATTCTTTAATTTTATTTTTNTCTTCANCTAACCATGGATATTCTTGCNCCATCCATGTNTCCATTGGACCTCCCATACAAAACATTGCATCAAATTTATTTAGATCATTTGGTATTTTCTCTCCTTCATCTAGTTCAATCGTGGTTAAGTTTACCCCATCTTTAATCATCAAATCTTTTATATAACCGGGATCTTCAATTTTAATGTGTTGAAGAACAATAATTTCCATCTTTAGGCTATTGGTTTTAANAAACTCTGAATTTTAATATGAATATTTTTATTTGATGATGCAAGAATATTACCTGCATATTTTGCATCTCTATTATCAATTGTAGAAACAATTCCACCTGATGCTTTGATAATAGGTATTAAGGGATGAATATCCCAAATTTTATTACTGCATTGNAATACAACATCAAGCTTACCTTCACAAANCTGTGCGTAAGACAAGGCATCGGAACAAGGAAATTGCATTAAATTTAAAAATTTAGTAATTTTTTTTTGTTTATTTAATGAAATAGCTCCATGTAATCCTGCTGCTAATTTCAAATCTTTATATTTTACTTTTTTATTTGTATTAATTTTTTTTCTTTTATTATTTTCAACTACATATGCAACTTTATCAGATTGGTTATAATAATATTTTTTTAGGATTGGAAAATTAGCCAAACCAAATATTGGATTNCCTTTATAATTTAATGAAATTAAATTACTCCAAGTTGGACTTCCAATTACGAATGATCGTGTTCCATCAATTGGATCAATAACCCATGAAAAATCGCTTTTTGATTTTTTATATCCGTATTCTTCACCAATAATTTCATGATTTGGAAACTTTTTATTTATTTTAAATCTAATGAATTTCTCAAATGCTCTATCTGCCGAAGTAACTGGATCGTATCCTTTTCCTTTTATTTTATTTTGAACTTTAAATTTCTTACTTAACTTATTGTAATAAAACTTAGACAGATCTTTAGCCAACTGGTTTAAAAATCTAGGAAATTCATTATTATTTGGAATAATTTTTTTTTTCATTAAAAGGAATTACTATTTTATTTATCTTGATTAAAGATAAATTTAAATTATTTTTATAAAATACCTCATGAATATAGAAGTTGAAAAAAATAGAATATTCTTTAACGATGGTAATAATAGACAAGAAATTCACCCTTTCTGGCTTAGAGAAAGAGTTGAAAATAAAGAGTTCTTAGACGAAATCACACAACAAAGATTATTTGATCCCAGCATTTTACAAACCAATATTTTAATAGAGAAGGTAAAATTAGAAAATGATGAATTAGAAATAAATTTCAATGATGGCGTCAAATCATATCTAAAAGTAAGCAATATTATTAACGAGTATTCTAATCAAAAAATGGTTATGAACTTTATAAAAAAAGTTAAATGGGACTCTAACTTAAATTATTTAAAGAACTTCATCTACAATGCTGACATTAGTGAAACTAAGGAAATGTATGACTTGCTTGTTTCTTTTTATCAATACGGATTTGTGATCATTAAAAATGTTCCAACTCAAGATAATTTCATTATAAATTTTGCTAATTCAATTGGAAGCGTAAGAAGGACGAATTTTGGAGAGTTTTTTAATGTAAGATCAATACCTAATCCTAATGATTTAGCATACACATCTTATAATTTGGCTCCTCATACAGATAATCCTTACAGAATACCAGTACCATGTATTCAGCTTCTTCATTGTATTGAAAATGAGGTATCTGGNGGACTGTCAACTCTTGTGGATGGTTATACTGTTACCGAAGATTTAAAAAATGAATTTAAAGATTATTATGAAATTCTTACTAAGATAAAAGTAAAATTTAAATTTATTGATAAAGAAGTCATATTAGAAGATTGGTCTGAACTTATTAAGTTAGATGAAAAAGGAGAGTTTAAGCAAGTGAGATTTAGTCCAAGATTAGATTATGTGCCAATATTAAATAAAGAAGATTTAGATTTATATTATAAAGCAAGGAACAAACTTTCAGAATTTTATAATTCAGATAAATATAGGATAGAATTTAAATTGAATCCTGGCGACTTNTTAATGATGGATAATTATAGATTACTTCATGGTAGAACTAGTTTCGATTCAAATGAAGGAAATAGATTNCTTCAAGGGTGCTACATTGATTATGATAGTACNGAGGGAAAAATTAGACATCTTAAAAGAAAATTTAATATCTAACTTATCCAAGATTTTGCATGAATGGAATATATTCTAGAAGGTAATATCCTAAAGCTTGAAGTTGATTTGTAATCATTAATACTCCAGTAATCAAAAGGAGAGAACCACCTGTTTTATTTATAACATTCATTTTTGTTTTTAAATTTTTAGAAAAAATCATAAATTTCTGAATTAAATATCCCGATAAAATAAAAGGTAACGCAAGACCTAATGAATAAAATGATAAAAGTAAAATTCCTTTATTTATGCTTTCCTCTGTAGATGCGATTGCCAATATTGATCCAAGAATAGGTCCAATGCAAGGTGTCCAACCAAAACCAAATGCCATACCAACTAAAATTGAGCTAAATACACCTGATTTTTTATCTGCTTGGAACCTTTTCTCATAATTTAAAAACTTTAAATTAATCAAGCCTATTATTTGAAGTGAGAAAATTATTATAATTGTACCAGCTACAATTCTGAGAGTGTTTGAGTTATCTAAGACTAATGATCCTAAAAATGTTGCTGTTGCTCCAAAACTAATAAAAACAATTGAAAATCCAACCGTAAAAAGAACTATTGGAAATAAATTTATACTCTTTTTTTCNAGAAGTTCGTTNAGAGTTGAGCCAGATATATATGAAATGTATCCTGGAATAAGTGGTAATACGCAAGGGGATAAAAAACTTATCAAACCTGCGCTAAATGCAAGAAATATTTCGATCATTATCCTGTATTTTTAATCGCTGCAGAAATTCCTGCAATAGATGTCATCATCGCATCATCAAGTAACTTTTTGCTTTTTTTATCTAATTTCTTTTGTTTTTGCTTTTTCATCACGGTTACTTGTAAAACATTGAGTATTTCTGAGTAGATATTTCTAATAATTGCAGGTCCCCGGAAAGCTTTTCTTTGTTTAAGTATTTCTCTAGGAGTAATATCATGATTTAATTTTTTTACTGCATTAAACTGATATCTTAGTTTATCACCNACTCTAACTAATTTTTGGTCTGCTAAATTTTTNTCATAAATTTTTGAAATTTCAGGATCAACTTTTGATAAGACCATGTCTAATAANTCCATTGTAGAATTAAAATATGGCCAATTTTTTTCCATATCTGTTAAAGTTTTTTTAAATTTTTTAATTGATGAGTACCTTAAAGCTTCAGCNGTTCCTAACCAGGCAGGNAACATCAGTCTTATTTGTGTCCAAGCGAAAACCCATGGTATGGCTCTTAAACTATTAATGTTATCTACATTCTTTCTTTTGGATGGTCTNGATCCTATCGATAACTTACCNANAGCCATATGTGGCGTAACNGTTTTAAAATATCTGATGAAGTCAGANGTTTGATTNATATTTTTTCTATAAGAACTAGTTGAGACATTTGACATGTTTTGAATAAGATTTCTCCATTCTTTTTTTGGATTTGGAGGTGGATTTAGAGTTGCTTCCATGACAGAGCCAATATAACTACACAGGTTATACTTTGCTAATGGCTCATATCCATATTTTTGTTGTATTACTTCACCTTGGTCTGTAATTCTTATTTTTCCGTTAACAGAATAAGGTGGCTGCGATCTTAAAGTTGCTTGAATAGGCCCTCCTCCTCTACCAGCAGAACCACCTCTACCATGAAAAAATGTAACGTTAATTTTATATTTTTTTGCTAATTTAATAATTTCTTCTTGTAATTTATATTGATGCCAACTAGCTGATAATTTACCTGCATCTTTACTAGAGTCTGAATACCCAATCATAATTTCTTGCTTATTTAGTATGTATTTTCGGTACCATTTTAATGAGAATAATTTTTCCATTATTTTTTTACCATTTATCAAATCATCTAAAGTCTCAAATAAAGGAACTACTCTTAACTTGCTTTTGATATTAGCCTCTTTTTGCAAATACATTACAGATAAAATATCTGAGGCAGATGAAGTCATTGATATTACGTACGCTCCTAAACACTCTTTTGGTTGACTAGACAAAGCTTTAAAAGTTGACCAAACTTCTTTATTTTCNTTATTTTTAAAAATAAATTTATTAATTGAATTTTTNCCTCTAATTTTATCTGATAAATACTTTATTTTTTNTNTCTCACTCCAAGAATTATAATTTCGCCTAGATTTTCTTTTTATAAATTCATTCAGTAATTGTGAATGTCTAGATGACTCTTGTCTTATATCCAGTCTTGCAAGNTTNATTCCAAAACATTTTGCTCTTCTCATTAAATCAAGTAAATCACCACTAGCTATATTTTCGTTCTGATTTTGCTCNAAAGACTCTCTTACAACTCTTAANGGTTTTAAAATTTCTTCTCTTTCAGAAAGTAATATTTTTTCATTTAATGGTTTACCATAATTAAGATGTTGTTCTATTTCTCTATGGGTTGTTCTTAGTTTATCTCTTAATGGTCTTAAATAAACTCTATATGGTTCAAAGGTTTTTCCTGTAGCTTTTAATATTTTATTTGAGCATTTTTCCATAGAATAAGATCTAATTAATTTAGTTAAAGACTTTTCATAAAGTTTAGCAGCTTCCCATCTTGATAAAAGAATAACTCTTTTGGTCACCTCGGAAGTTACAAAAGGATTCCCATCCCTGTCGCCTCCCATCCAAGACCCAAATTCAATTGGATTAAAATTTTTTGGAAGTCCTTTGCNCATATTTTTTTCAAAAATTTGATTTAATCTTCTGTAAACTTTAGGTATTGTATCCCATAAACTATCCTCAATAATTGCTAATCCCCATCTAGCCTCTTCTGGAGGAGTAGGTCTAGATCTTTTAATTTCATCTGTATTCCAAATGATTGTAATTTCATCGTATAGTTTTTTATCTAAAATTTTTAATTTTGATGGATAATTATTTAGAAGAATTCTTTGCTCAAGAATTTCTGTTAATGTATGATATTTTTGNATCAAAGTTCTTCTTTTAACTTCAGTAGGATGAGCTGTTAAAACTATTCCAATATTTAAACTTTTTGCAATATTATAAATTTTATTATTTGAAATTTTTTTATTTTTAAAAAAATTTTCAAAAATTTCTTCTATAAATATATTTTGGAATTTTTTATTTGATTTTATATTTTCATATTGATCTAAAGTTCTAGATGCATCTATTGACTCTGCTAAATTATAAAAATTCATGAAATGATTAAATGCTCTTGTTAATTTAAATAAAGACTGTGGACTAAGTTTATTAACTTCTCTTAGAATTTTCTTAAATGGTTCTTTCCTNCTTTTATTTGCAACATTTGCCTTTGACAAAAGTCTAATTTTTTCAACTAAGTTAAAAAAGTTAGAGCCCTCCTGTTTTTTTATTACTTTACCAAGAATATTGCCTAAATGTCTAACGTCATCCCTAAGTGATTTGGTTGGAATTCTTTCGTAATAAAGATCTCGTTTTAACATGATTAAAATTAAATTTTTTTTGATTTATACCTTTCGTATTTGTTTCTATTTTAAATAAACTTCCTGAGAATTTAAATTTTTTAATTTCACTTTTTTTCATACCTTTTAAGGCTGAAGTTACAAATAATTCTGAGTTATTTTTACCACCAAATGCACAGTTTGTTATATTTTTTGCGGGTAATTTTACTTTATGTAGTATTTTTCCAGATTTACTAAAAATTGAAATACATGCTCCGTGAAAATGACAAACCCAAAGATTTTTATTTTTNTCTAAAGTCATTCCATCAGGCACACCTTGATTCTTTGAAAATTTTTTAAATACAATTTTTTTAGTAATATTTAAATTTTTATTTATTTTAATTTTATAAATTGTTTTTTTCCTACTATCTGTATGATAAAAATTATTGCTATCTATAAATGCTGGACCATTTGTTATGTAATAGGCGGTATCAACTTTTTTTAAATTAAATTTTTTATCAAGGCAATATAACGATCCATTTGTCAAATTTCTTTCAGGATTATCCATAGTGCCGAACCATAATCTACCTGATGGATCTGTCTTACCGTCATTAATACGATTTGTTTTAATGTCTTTTTCTATATAAATTGATTTTAAAATTTTTTTTGTTTTTAAGTTTAAAATTCTTAACTCACCCTGAAGACCTAATATAAAAATGTTATTTTTTATATGTGCTAGAAAACCTATCTCTTTATTAATTTTAATTATTTTGCTTTTATTATTTTTTATATTTAAAATATGTATTCTTTTTTTTTTTATATCAGTAAAATATATCGATTTATGTTCTTTTACCCATAATGTTCCCTCGCCTAATATACATTTAGCGTTCCACAAAACTTCAGGTTTTGAGGTTTTTATTTTAACCATTGTATTCGTATTTTTTAATGAAATCTTTATTTGGATTAATTCCGATCCCTATATTTTCTAATGGAGATGCGAACCCATNTTTATTTTTAACTTGATCTAAAATTGAAAATTTTTCCTCTGATAAATCAGTTATGAAAATATTTTTTTCTGTTGTATCAAACTCTAACATAGACTTTGTTGGAAATAGTCCACCTGGCATATCGGGTAATGCTGTTAGCAAATGAAGATTAACTGCCACACTTAAAGCTGAACCCCATACATGATTTACTATTGGAATAAAATTAGACTGCGCTAACGCTGATACTTTTAAATATTCAGTAATTCCACCTAAACCACAAACTTCAGGTTGAGCTATATCAATACAATTATTTTTTANAAGTTGGTTCCAACCATATTTTGTAAATTCTGCCTCACCTCCAGCAATATTAGTCTTTAATTTTTCTTTAAGTTCTTTGTANCNATCATAATCNTCTGGAGCNACAGGTTCNTCAAACCAGTAAATATTCATTTCATCTAATCCTNTTCCAACATANAANGCATCATTTTTATTATAAGCATGATTTGCATCCACCATAAGTTTAAATTCAGATCCAATTGTATCTCTTACAGCNCTAACNAACTTTAAATCTTCTTTAGGACCCATGCCNATTTTCATTTTCATAGCTTTAAAATTNTTTTCTTTTATTTGACTAGCCTCATTTTTGAACAATTCACAAAGTTCNTCGACTGTTTTTTTTTGCAACATCATNCCGTACCCATAAACTGGAATTTTATCATTAGTTTTACCNCCTAGTAGTTGATAAAGAGGTAAATTAGATTTTTTTGCCAATATATCCCANAATGCTATATCAATTCCTGACAATGCTTGAATTGGCATTCCTTTTTGACCACTGTCTCTNAGTAAATTGTATACTTTGTGCCAAATATATTCTTTTTTAAGTGGATTATCTCCTTTTATTAAAGGTTGAATAACTTTTTCTACAATATATTTATTTGCAAGAGCTATATTTCCAGGTCCAAAACACTCTCCCCAGCCTGTGATTCCTTCATCAGTCTCTACTTCAACTAAGTGGGCAGTTCTATGTTTGTAATATTGTTGTGAGTATCCTAGTTCTTTGTCTAACTCATATCTAAGTACATGACTTTTGATTGAGGTTATTTTCACAAATTTTAAACAGCAACTACTTTAGAGTTCTGTTCTCCTAAGTTCTCTATTGATAGTTTCATTTGGTCACCTGCTTTCAGAAATACTTGTGGTTTTCTACCCATTCCAACTCCTGGAGGTGTTCCAGTTGTGATTATATCCCCTGGTTGTAATGACATAAATTTACTTACATAAGATACAATGATATCAACGTTAAAGATCATAGTACTTGTATTTCCCGTTTGCATTCTCTCGCCATTTACATCCAACATCATTTTTAAATTATTTATGTCTTTAATCTCATCTTTAGTTACTAGGTAAGGTCCAGTAGGGCCATAAGTATCGTGAGATTTACCTTTTACCCATTGTCCCATTTTCTCAATTTGCCATTCTCTTTCACTAACATCGTTTACTAAACAATATCCTAAAATATGATCTTGTGATTGGTCTTCTGAAATATGTTTAGCCTCTTTTCCTATTACAATTCCAAGTTCAACTTCCCAATCNAGTTTTTTTGATCCTGAAACTATTTCCACATCATCATTAGGACCACACATTGAACTAGTAGCCTTCATAAACATAATTGGTTCTTTTGGAATATCAGCACCAACTTCAGCAGCATGGTCTGAATAATTAAGCCCTATTGCAACAAACTTTCCTGGACTTGTAATGCAAGAACCTATTCTTTGATCTGATGAAATCTCAGGAAGGCTTGATGTATCTACACTTTGAATTTTTGAAATTGTTTCAAAATTTAAATTTTGTGGGTTTAAATCACTTACATGTGAGCTAATATCTCTTATTTTTCTATCACCATCTAGTATAGCTGGTTTTTCTCTTCCCTTTTCACCTACTCTTAATAGTTTCATTGTTTCTCCTTTATATTTAAATTGTCATNCCACCGTCTACGGAAAATGTATTTCCTGTAGTAAATGTTGACTCATCACTAGCTAAATAAATAGCAAAATCAGCTATTTCTTGCGCAGTTCCTAGTCTTTCCATTGGTTGTCTTGCTATGAAATCCTTTTTTGCCTTAACTGGATCCGGGCTTTGTTTTACTCTATCTTCCCAAGAAGGTGTAAATACGGTTCCAGGTGCAATTGCATTACATCTAATTTTTTGCTTAACAAAATCAGATGCGATTGATTTTGTTAGTCCAATAATAGCTGCTTTACTTGCTCCATANACAAATCTGTTTGGTAGNCCCTTAATNCTAGATGCAACAGAGGCAACNTTAATAATACTGCCTCCATTATTATTAATCATTGTTGGNAATGTAGCTTTACACATAAAGTACATAGATTTAATATTAGTATCGAAAGANAAATCCCAATCTTTCTCCTCNCAATCTAAAATTGTTCCNTGATGNACAAATCCTACNGCATTAAATAATACATCTATATTNCTAAATGTATTTATGAATTCTTTGATATCTTCATTTTTTGTTGAGTCNAANTTTTTTACTTTAATTTTTGGGTATTCTTTATTTAGTTCACTTAAAGTATTTTCATTAATGTCTGTAGCNGTGACATTNGCACCTTCNTTATGAAAAGTTANAGCTGTTGCTTTTCCTATCCCTTGTCCAGCTGCAGTNATGATTACTTCTTTTCCNTCAAGTCTTCCCATTATTTATCCTTTCAATTTCTTTATATAGTGAACTATGATCTGTTTCACCATGTCCATTCTCAACTAGTGATTTATACATTTCTTTAACTAAATTTGAAATAGGTAATTGAGTATTATAATTATTTGCACATTCTAAGATATTATTCATATCTTTTAGCTGACTTGAAGTTTTACCTTTAGGACTAAAATCTTTATCTATCATTCTTTTTCCATGTGTTCTAAGAACTTTACTATCAGCCCAACCTCCAGATAAAGCCTTAATCATTTTATTTGGGTCAGCTCCTGCCTTTTCACAGAGAGTAACTGCTTCAGCAACAGCACCAATAGCTAATCCAACAATAATTTGGTTTGCTAATTTTGAGACCTGGCCACATCCTATTGGNCCAACAAGAGTTGGGTTTCCCATTGATTTTAAAATATCNTTAACTGATTCAAANACTATCTGTTCTCCCCCAATCATTATAGCAAGAGATGCNTCTTCGGCTCCTATTGTTCCACCTGAAACTGGTGCATCTAAGTAATTAATTTTTCGAGATTTTAAATTTTTTCCGTGATTAANTGCTGTAGTTTGTTTTACAGAGCTCATATCAATTACAGTTGAATTAGGTTTTAAATTATTTAAAAATTCATCGCTACCTATAACTTTATTGACCGCATCATCATTAGTTAACATTGTAATTACCACATGACTTTCTTTAACAAGTTCTCCTATTGAATTTGAAATTTCGGCACCAAAGTGTTTTAGTGGCTCAGCTTTATTTTTGGATCTATTAAATGCTCTAACTTTGTATCCAGCTTTTAGAATGTTTTTTGCCATTGGAAAGCCCATAAGGCCAGTACCAATAAAACCTATATTTTGCATTATTTTCTAGGGACAAAATCGTGGAAGTTTTGCGTCATTGCTTCTGGAAAGAACATAACACAAGCCAAAACAATCAATTGNATTACTATAAATGGTGCAAAACCTCTGAAAATATCAGTTAGTGAAATGTGTGGTGGAGCAACNGATTTTAAATAGAATGCTGCAGGACCAAATGGTGGGCTTAAAAATGAAACTTGCATATTTACACAGAATAGTATTCCAAACCANATNGGATCAAAACCTAGAGCTAGTACTATTGGTAAAAAAACTGGCATTGCTAATAGAACTATTCCAACCCAATCCATGAATGCACCCATTATTAAAAACATTATTTGCATCATAAAAATAAGATACATTGGCTTTAAATCGTAGGCTAAAATTGTTTCAGCAACATAAGTAGGTCCTCCTGCAAGAGAATAAGCTCCTGCTAAAACTGTAGCACCAAAAGTAATTGTTAATATAGTTCCTGAAGCTTTAAAGGTTCTAACAAGTGCATCTTTAAACAAAAACCATGTTAACTCNTTTCTGGCAGCTATTATTATTAGCGTTGCAACTACACCCATACCAGCTGCTTCTGTAATACCAGTCATACCAGAATAAATTGATCCCAAAACAATTATTACNATACCAATTGGTGGTAAAAGACCAGGAAGGTANGACATCTTTTCTTTCAAAGTTAAAGCTGGTTCATCNCTTAATGGTGCAAGATGNGGTTGNANTCTTGTTCNAATAAGAATGTAAGTAATTATTAAACCNGANATCATTANNCCAGGAACNATTGCCTCTTGNAACANCATTGTAATTGAAGTTTCTGTTGTTANNCCATAAATAATTAAAACAATCGATGGTGGGATCATTGTGCCTANAGAACCTGATGCACAAATAATACCTATCGACATATCTTGATCATATTTCAATCTCAACATCTGAGGCAGTGCAATCAGTCCTAATAAAACTATCTCTCCTCCAATAATTCCACTCATAGCTGCCATGATTGTTGCCATGATTGCTGTTACTACACCTACTCCACCTCTAGTTTTTCTTAACCAAGCATTTAATGCATCATACAAGTCTCTGGCAATATTCGAGCGTTCNAGTAAGGAGGCCATNAATATAAATAATGGTACNGATAAGAATGANTANGTTACAACAAGAGAATAATATCTTGAAAGCAAAATTCCTAAAGCATGTTCACCTATATATAANAATACAAGCACTGCTCCCATAAAACCNGAAGCAAAACCCATAGGCACACCTATTGATATCAATGCTAATANTCCTACTATTAGTATTATNGAGAGTGTCCCTATCTCAAATTCCATTTTATTTTAAATCTTTGGCAGGTTGGTACTGTTTTTCTTTAGGATTTTTCCAATCAATAATTAAATTATTTATTGANTGTAGNGCTATAAGAAATATNCAAATAAGNGTNAGTGGNTTCATGGTTGCAGGNATTGGTGGNTCCCAATAAGTTGCAAATCTNTCCCAATTTATAAATGATCTATATGCATCNTCCATTCCTCCATAAATTACAGCAGCTGCAAAAGTNACAATAATTANAGTNCTAATTAGATCAAAAATNCNCTGAGTTGGTCTGCTTACATANTCATATAATAAGACAATTCTAATATGACTTCTAAGNCTTGTNGCATATATTCCACCAACTAAATAACAAACACCTGCCAACCATAAACATAATTCATTAGCCCATANTGTTGGTTTAAATAGNACATACCTCATAAAAATTTCATACATCATNACNATNACNATTANNGGGATTAAATATTTNATNGTGTGNCTTAAAAATAATGAAATTCTATCAATCCAATTTATTGGAAAATCNTCTTTACTTGCAACTTTTTCNTTTTGCTCTTGTAATTGNTTNTCTTGTAATTCTTTATCACTCATTGGCAAAAAAATTTTANAAGAAGGGCCTATTTNAGGCCCTTCTATATTTTGTTAAGTGCTTTTTATTATAGGATACCGTTAGCTTTCATGTAAGCTTTATGNATCTCTATAAGAGCAGCAGCTTCTGGAGANTTNNTCTTCCATTCTTCCCANGCNCCAAGTGCAGCNTNTCTGAANTTNAGTCTNTCCTCTCTNGACCAGTCNTGAAGAGTAACGCCCATTTCNTNNAAAGCTTTTACAGCTTCNGCGTTTTTTCTCTCAACTAAGCTAGTNATAGTTCTNCCNNNNATTTCNATTNCNGCTNNCATTGCACCTTGTTCATGAGGTTTTAACTTGTTCCAAACTTTTGTGTTACAAGCTANGTGGTCAGCTGGCATAGAGTGGAAACCTGGATATGTAGCATATTTGTTTTGCTCATAGTGTCCACCAGCNTAGTTTGTNGCTAATGATGAATANTCAGCACCATCNATTAGACCAGTTTGTAAAGCAGTTGGAACTTCACCGAANTCCATAACNATTGGTTTNGCTCCTAATGCTGTAAAGATCATACTTTCCATTCCTGGAGGTGATCTAAATTTAAAGTCTTTTAGTGAAGCAACATCTGGAATTGGTCTGCTAGATATCAAAGACTCATGTCCTGGTATCCACCAACCAATTAAAGTCATTCCATATTTGTTGTAAAGTGCATCAACAGCTTCTTGAG
>FUFK010018738.1_pt1 | contig 13607 bp, 18 predicted proteins | sample 1021851 | NCBI WGS metagenome assembly FUFK01 (sample SAMEA51879418, study PRJEB19060) | metagenome | reverse complement strand
GTTATCTAATCAAGCTGCAGATAATGCTGCTGCACAATTTAATGCATCAAGTACAAATCAAGTTAATCAATTTGTAAATAGTTTAGCATCTACAATTAATCAACAAAATGCTGCAAGGAATGATGCAATGAATCAGTTTAATACTACTGAATCAAGTAGAATAGCAGCATTAAATCAAAATAATAAATTAGAAGCTGATAGATTACAAGCTACATTAAATAGTCAAATAGAACAATTTAATGCACAATTAGAATTTAATAAAGAAAATTTTAATGTACAAAATTCTAACTTAATAGAACAATCAAATGTTAAATGGAGAAGAGATTTAAATACAGCAAACACAGCAGGTATCAATGCAGTTAATCAAGCTAATGCAATGAACTCATTTAATTTAAGTAATCAAGGTTTGTCATTCTTATGGCAAGAAATGAGAGATGCTGCTAAGTGGGAATATGATTCAGCAAACAATGATGCAGATAGACAAGCTAATTTAGTTGTAGCTTCTTTAGGAAATGAAGCTGCTTCTGATTCAAGTAAAGCAGGAATATTAAAAACTCTTGGAGAATTTGCATTAGATATATGGAAAAATAAATAGGAGATAAATAATGGGAAGTGTAAGAAAAGTATTTAAAAAAGCAAAAAGAGTAATTAAGAAACCTATTAGTAAAATTACTAAAGGTATAGCTAGAGGTATAGCTAAAGTAGGTAAGTCTGTTATGAAAGGTGTTGCTAAATTAAATAAAAAACTTGGACCATTAGGTTCTATTGCTTTATCAATTGCTATGCCATATGCATTAGGAGCATTAGGAGGAGGTGCAACTGGTGGAATTATAGGAAGAAGTATGATAGGTCCAGGTGGTGTACCTTTTAAAACAGGTTTAATGGGTTCTGAAAATTTATTTCTTAGAAGTATAGGTAATGTTGGTAATGCTATTAGAACAGGTTACAATGTTGCAACTGGTGCTATTAAAACAGGAATGAAAACAATAACAAGAAGTATTACTGAAGGATTTAGTAAAATGAGTGGTGGTAAAGGTAATGGTTTATGGGGTAAAATTTCTGAAGGTGCTAGAAATTTATTTAACAATGTAAGAAATACAGTTAAAAAATATTCTCCTAAATTTAGAACAGGTCAATCTGGAACAGTAGATGTTATGGGTTATGGTGGACCTCCAGGTACTACTGGTAATATAACTCAAATGACAAGTGAACAAGCTGCATCACTTCTTAAATCAGGTACAATTGATTCTTCTCAAATATCAAATCAAGTATTAGGAAGTGCTGAAGGTTACTTTACTAAAGCAGGAAGTAGTGAAGCAGATAAATTAATTACTGAAACATTAAATAAAACTTTTGATGATACTATTGGACAAAATTTAAGTAGTAATGCATTAAAACATATGGACAATCTTGCTACAATTAGTGATGGAACATTTGCTAATAAATATGATATGTGGGATTCAATGTCTAAGAATAAAGGATTCTTTGAAACAGGTGGAACAGCAGATGGTATTATATATGATTTTGATTTTGCTAAATCAGGAGATTATACTTTAGGTACTGCTAAAGATAGAACATTAGGTAATTATAATTTTAATGGTAATGCTACATTAGATAATACAGTTATAAAACAAAGTAAAAATAAAAATGCATTAGTAGAAAAAGTTAAAAACAAAACTACAAAATATATTACTAAAAAAGGAACTGACTATTTAAAAAATTTATTATCTCCTTCAGATTTACCACAACAAAGTTATGAAGCATTAATGACACCAGGAGCAGAATTTGCTAGTACTCAAGGTGGTGCATTAACTTCAAGCACAGATTTAACTGGAGCAATGGGTACTAAATATTTTAGTGGAGTATTTGGAAATGAAGCATGGAATAAATTAAAAAATTATCATAGACATATGAACTATATTGGTTCAGCAGAACAAGGAAGTACATAAGAAAGGATATATGAGTACAGTAAATAAAGCAGGAAATTATACAAAACCAAACATGAGAAAAAAAATATTTCAAAGAATAAAAGCACAAGCTTCTCATGGAACTAAAGCTGGACAATGGTCGGCAAGAAAAGCCCAGGCATTAGCCAAAGCTTATAAAAAAGCTGGAGGAGGATATAAGTAATGGGTTTGGGAATGAGAAAAGCTTTTATACCTGAAATATATGCAGGAGCAAAAAAGAAAAAGAAAAAATATAGTAAGAGTAGAAAACAACAGGCAGCCATAGCAATATCAAAAAAACAAAGAGGTAAAAAATAATGGCAGATAAAAATATAAAAGCACCACAAGGTTTTCATTGGATGAAAAAAGGAAAGAATAATTATAAATTAATGAAACATACTGGTAAGTTTGTACCACATAAAGGTGCTAGTTTAACAGCTAAGTTTGAAGTACAGAAGAAACATAAGGCATAATATGGCATTAGCAAAATCACAACAAAGTTTAAAAAACTGGAGTAAACAAAAGTGGAGAACAAAGTCTGGTAAAAAATCATCTGTAACAGGTGAAAGATATTTACCAAGTGCAGCAATTAAAGCTTTATCTTCTTCAGAGTATGCAAGAACAACTGCAGCTAAAAGAAAAGCTAAAGCAGCAGGTAAACAATTTAGTAAACAACCAAAAGGTATAGCATCAAAGGTAAAAAGATATAGGTAATATAATGGCAGAAGATAGATTAAAAGAAAATCAATTTGATAAAGTAGGTGTTAATCCTTTTAATGCTCCTATTCCAGGTGAGAGTTTAACAACAACACCAGATGTTCCTCATTCTTGGGAAAGACCACCTAAGTATACTGAAGAAGATGATTGTATGGAAGCAGTATATATGGAGTTAACTGCTAGTGGTAATCTTATCAGAGTAATTGATATGATTAATGAAGGTACACCTTTAGATGAAATGGCACAAGTTATTTTATATAAAGGTTATACTGAAGGATTATGGAATCCTGATTTAATGTTAATGTTAATTGAACCTACTATCTATCTTTTAATTGCAATAGCAGATTATGCAGATATTAATGATTATGTTTTATATGAAGGTGAAGATACTGACCCTGAAGCACAAATACCAGATGATGATGTTGAACCTATAATGATGGATGATGATGAACAAGAAGAAACTCCTAGAGTTGAAAAACCTACAGCAGATGTTGTTGGTGAAAGTTTATTATCTAAAATACAAACAGAACTACCACAAAAAGTAGAAGAAGTAAAGGAGAATAAATAATGGATTGGTTTACTGCAGCAGGTTCTATATTCCAAGGAATGTATGATAAGTCAAAACAATATCAAAAAGAAGATTTTGTTTTAAGAGCTGAAGAATTAAAAGCTGAAAGAGATTCTCTTATCAATAGAAAAAATAAAAAATATGATTTAGAATTAGCAGCTTACTATAAAGAAAATGAAAAGAAAAAGAAAATTGATTCATTAAATTCTGCATTTGCAAAAATTTATGATGGTGCAGACCCTTCTACTAATACAGCATTTACATCTTATGCAAATGATTATTTAGCTGCAACTAATGATAACTTTTATAAAATGGATGTAAATGAAAGAAGTAGAAAAATAAATGACTTAGCATTATCTATAAAAAATAATGGTGGTAAATTAATTACTTATGATATGCAAAGTCAAGACCCAGATAAATTAGCAAATACTTTAGCTGCAGAAGAAAAATTAATATTAAGTAAATACAAAGATGAATTACAAAAATCTAAAGATAATAATTTTTTAGTTAATAAAGTATTAGGTAAGTCTACTGAAGTAGATGAAAAATCTTTATCTGATGCAGTTAATGCATCTAAAAAAGCATCTGATTTAATTATTCAAACAGATGAAGGAGATAAAAAAGATAATAAAGAATTTGTATTACCAGGAGAATTTAAAGCAATACCACCAGTTAAATCTAAAGAGTTTAAAACTGCATACAAAGATGCACTTAAAGATACTAACTTTGATATTAAAGGAAATAACACATTTAAGTTTATGAATAGTTTAGGTACTTATGGTGGTGCTGATGAATTAAGTTTAAAGTTTGATAGAACTGATAGTAAGATTGTAGGAGTAGAAGCTAATGGTCAAGCACAAGTTGACTTCTTTGAATATATGTTTGATGAAGTTAAGAAAACAAAAACAAGTGATAACATATTTGCTATAACAGGTGAAGCTTATGAAAATGTTCCTAATGAATTAAATAGTAATAAAGTATTTTCAGAAATGTCATCTATCTTAGACCAGAATAGACATGGAAATATTAAAGAAGATGTTAAATGGGGATTAGGTGGTGAAATTAGATTAACAACATTTGTACCTTTAAATGTAGCTGATGCTAATGGTAATTTAATTATTAATGGAGTAAAAGTTGGTAATTTAAATGAAGCACAAATGAATACTATAAATGGTTATTTAAATAGTTTTCTTTTGAAAAAAACAGAAGAACAAAATATAGGTAAAACTGAAACTTCTCAAGGAGCTTTAAATAAAAACTATCGTAAATTGTATAAAGGTGAAGGTGGTATGCTAGAAGAGTTTAATAAGTATATGTTAGACAATGACCCTAATTTAGCAAAAGCTCTTGAAAATGCAAAAACAAAAATTACAGAATCAACAGAGACAACAGAAGGTTCTGCTGTAGATGCACCTAAAGATAGTCCTGAAGAAACAAAACAAGTAACAGGATTTACATTAGGTACTAATAAAGATAATTTAACTTCAATAGTTATCCCTGAAGATATGACATTTTCAAATGGTATAACTGTTAAAAAAGGAGATAAGATTCCTTTAACTCCTAAAAATATTGAGTTATTACAATCTGAAAATAACTCAGAGATTAATTCTTTAATATCTGAAGGTACAAAATTTGGAATAGATACAGATAAAAATGCTCCTAATTTAAATACTATCCCTAAATTTATAAGAGTTTCAAACAAAAAAGGAGGAACAAGATTAGTTCCAAATCCTGACCATCCTGAAAATAAGAAAAAAGAATCAACCACTACAACAACACTTATAAATAAAACAAAAGTAAGATAGGAATAAATAATGGCTGAAGCATTGACATTTGAAAATGTGGAGTCAGCAGCTCCTGTTATTAATGAAAATACTATTAGTAAATCTACTAATAATCTTTCCTTTGAAGGTATCGAATCTTCTTCTGATACTGACAATCAAATAAAACAAACTGAAAAACCACAATTATCTTTTGAAGGTTTAGAAGATGATAAGGGTCGTGATATACCTAGTCAATACGAAATAAGCAATCTTGAAAAATTAGAATATGGTTTTGATAAAGAAACTATGGTTGTTGGAAATATGTTTAGAATTGGTAAAGCATATTTTCAAGATTTATTTGATAAAGATAAAACTTTTAAAGATTATATATTAGAAAATGAAAAGAAAAGAATAGAAAAATTAAACGAAGAACATTATAAATTTCGTAGTGGTAAAAATGATAGTGATGGTTTAGTTTTAGCAGGAGAAATAGCTTCAGTTCTTATTGACCCATATTATTTATTTGGTTATGCAAATCCTTTTAGTTTAAAAGCTTTATCTAATCCTATTAGTTCAGCAACATTAAATGCTTTATTAATTGGTGGTGATGTAGCTATAGATAATTTAGCTAAGACTGGAGAAATAGATTGGAATAATGTTGGATTAAATGCAGCAACTGCTGGAGCAATAGGAGCAGTACTACCTGTTGGTGGTAAGATTATAAAAAAATATGCTCCTAAAATGTTAGAAACAGAAATAAATTTAGTTAAAAATTTTATAGATGATAAGTTAGCTAAACAAAATAATCTTAGTAATAATCAATTACAAAAAATAAAAAATGCAGCTAATGATACTGATGTAAAAAAACTTAGTAATCAAGTTATTGAATGGAATAGGAGTTATGTTAACCCTATTATAAATGAAACAAAAAGATTTAAAGCAGTAGAAAAAACTTTATTAGAACAAAGAAATAAATTAATTACTGAAAGAGGATTATTAAAAGATATAATTAAAGGACAAGAAAAGAAATTTGAATTTAAAATAGGTAAACAAGATAGTGTTATCAAAACAACAAGAGGTAAAATAAAAGATATTAGTAAAAGTGTTGTTAATATTAGAAAAGATATTATTAAAGCTAAAAAAGAAAGTGAAGCTATAAAGAAAAAATTAATTGAAAAACAACAACCAAAATTACAAAAATGGGGTGAGTTAGTTGCAAAAAGAAATGTAAAAATTTTAGAAAATTTACAAAAGAATGAAACAAAAATAGATTATGCAGCTAGAGCTTTATTATCTGTAGCAGTTAGACCTTTAGTTGGTGGAGGAATGGGAACTGTTGGAGGTATTCTATTTGGTGATGATGAAACTGATTTAATGTATTGGTTTGCTGCTGGTGCAATGGCAGGACAAATGCAAAAGATGATTCAAAAAAGTTCTAAGTTTGGAACTAAACTAGATAAAGGAAGAATACTAGGAATTATTGATAGAGAGTGGACTCAACTTCAATTACAAAAAATTAGAGATTGGACATCAGGTACAAGTGCTACTAAACTTGCATCTTATGGTGGTGCTACTGAACAAGTAGGAAAAATGTTATTTAGAGAAGTTGATTCTTCTGTATCAGGTAGGTCAGTAACATCTGTTGCAGACCAGTTACAAAGATTTTATTTTAGAAAAGCTGATAATTTAGTTAAAAGGTCAACACTTGATGGTCAAGCATTTACTGATGCTGAAATAGCATTAGCTGTTTCTATAAATAGAGGTAAAGAAATAACAAAAGATACACCTCAAAGAGTAGTACAGTTAGCAAAAGATTTTAAACAATATATAGATGAGTTTAAAAATTTATCTGAAAATGCAGGTTTCTTTCCAAAAAAAGAAGTTGAAAATTATTTTCCTAGAGTTTTAAATTGGGATGTGATTAATAAAAGTCAAGCTACTAAAGATGAATTTATAAAAACTATAAAAGAAATATATGAAAGTTTAGGTTATACTGGAGTAATAAAATCAGGAAAAAATAAAGGTAAATCAAGGTCACAAATACTAGCAGAAAATTATTTTAATGGACACAAAGTAGGACAAGATAGTGTATTTAATTTTAATAGCTTATCAAAATTATTTGCAGATAAAAATAAAGCTATATCAAAACAAATTGGAGTTTCTAAAGAAGGTGATAAATTTATAATAACTCCAGTTACTGAACACCTTACTCATCAAAGGTCTTTACAAGGTCCATATAAATTAGTAGAAGAAGTTTTAGAAAAGAAAGGTTATTTAGTAAATGATGCTAGATATATTTTTACTAAACTAACAAATGATTCTGTTAAATCAATTGCATTTGCTAGACAGTTTGGAACTAATGGTGAACTATTACAACCTTTTTTTAAATCAATAAGAGATAAATATTTAAATTCAGGATTAGATGAATCTAAAGCTTTAAGTGCAGCTACAAATGAAATGAAATTAGTAGTTGATAGTATTGATGCATACTTTGATAGGTATGGTACAGCTATGACAGGTGCAGCAAAATCTACTGCAGCTATATTAGCAACACTTGGTAATTTAAATATGTTAGGAAGAGTTACTATATCATCATTAGGTGATATAATTCAACCTTTTCAAAACTCTGCTAATTGGAGGTCAGTACTTGATGGTCTTAGAAAAACTGCTATTAGAGCAAAAAATGAAACAGGACCTGCAAAAGCTTTAAATTTAGATATTGATAATGCTATAGCTCAAGCATTACAAAGGTCTGCAGGATTTGAAGGTAGAAATTTATTATTAAATAATTCTTGGGTTGGTAAAAATCCTACTGAAAAAGTTAATAATATAATGTTTAAAGCATTAGGTTTAGAATGGTTAACAGGATATGCTAGAAGATTTGCTTATAATAGTGGTGTTGCTGATGCATATTATTTATCTAAAACTATATCTAATTTAACAAAAAGAAATGCACAAGACAGTAGAAAATATAAACAATCATTGTTTTTTTTACAAAGAAATTATAATATAAATTTAGCACAAGCTTTACAAATAGGTAGTTCTAGAAATTTAGATGATGCAATAGCTAATATAGCAAATAAAAGAAATTTAAATAAAGCAGGAATTAATACAGCAAATAGAGATGCATTAATTCCACAAGTTGATAATAGATTATTATTTACTCAAAGTAATAATCAATGGGTAAGATTAATGGGTCAGTTTTTATCATGGGCTATGGCTAAATCTGCACAAACAAATAAAGTTTTACAAAGAATAGAAGATGGTAATATAAAAACTTTAATTAAAACTTTAGCAGTTATACCTATTTATTCTGGTGTTCAATCATTAAGAGAGATAGCAAAGTATGGAGAAGTAGTAACTGACTATGATGCTAACAATAATAGATGGTGGGCTGAAGGTGCAAGACTATCAGGTATGTTTGGTTACTTACCAGAATTAGTTGCTAATAGATTTATAGGACCAGGTTCAAGAGAAGCTTGGTTTTTATTTCCACCTGCAGCACAAATAGCTCAATCTCCAGTAAAAGCAGGTCAAGCTCTTTGGGATGGTAATACTGATAAAGCATTAAGAATTGTAAATGAAAGAATAGCACCTCTTCCTAACTGGAGAAGGTGGATGATGAAATTATTTAGAGAAAATTTTGGAGAACCAAAACAAGGAAATGTAGGTTCTACTATTGGTGGTGAATTAAAATTTAGTATTGGTGGTGCTGTTGCAAAAGCTGTATCTAAAGCTGTTATTAAAAGAGGTAACACAGCTATAACAACTACAAAAGGTACATACACAAAAGCAAATAAAATATTTGATGATTTTAATATAGAAAGAGTACATGATTTTGGTTCAGGTAAAGGTGTTGGTTCAAAAGAATTTAAAAATAAAATAGTTACAAGTCATGAACCATTTGTTGAACCAGAAAAAATTATACAAGCTAAAGGTAAATTACCAGATTATAAAACAGCAGATGAAGTTATTTTAAAAGATGGATTAAAATCTAAAGATGGTATAGTAAATTTTAATGTATTAAATGTTATAGAGAATCCATCTGAAAGAATAAAAGTTGTAGACCAGATAGGTAAATTATTAAGTGATGATGGTATAGCTATTATTACAACTAGAGGTGATGATGTAATTAATCAAGCTAAGAAATCTAAAAATGCTACAAGATATTTAGATGGTTGGTTGTTCGGTAGTAAAGATAAAACATTTCAAAAAGGATTTAAACAATCTGAATTAGAAGATTTTGTACAAAAAGTATTAGGTAAAAATTTTAAAGTAGAAAAAATACCTAGTAAATATGGTATAGGTACTTCAGGAGTATTAATATCTAGAATTAAAGAAGCAATACAAAGACAAAAATTTAATCAAGGAGATGTTGTAGAAGCTGAAGCAATGAAAGAAGTATATCCTTTACCTAAACCAAAAATAACAGAAGAAAGTCAGTTATCTGATTCAATGAAAGTAGATACTACAACAGGTGAAGGTGCTAATATAAATATTATTAAAGAAGAAAAATCAGATATTAATCAACAAGTAGAAAAAGCTACTAAAAAAGATTATAGTAAATTACCAGATTTAGAAAAGAATAAAAAAAATTTTTTATTAGATACAGCAAAAACTATATACACTAATAATAGAGAAAATTCTGTTCCAAGTGATGTATTGTTATCTATAGCTATTGAAGAAACTGGATATGGTACTGGTAGATTTTATCAACAAGGAAATAATTTATTTAGTTTAATTGCTGAAGAGGGAGATGATAGAATAAAAGCTACAGGAGATGAAACAGTAGTTGCTAAATTTGAAAATCCTTCAGGTAGTATTAGTAAATTTTATTCTTGGGTAGACAATAAGCCACACTATCAAATAGTTAGAGATACAATAAAATTATATAATGAAGGTAAAGCAAATAAAGAAGATATTATAGATGCTATATCCTCTACTGGGTGGGCAGAAAATGAAAACTGGGCATCTAATGTTAAATCTATACTAAAGAAAAGGGTAGATGGAAAACACAAAGATGAATTGCAAGAATTATCTAATTCATTATTTAATAAATAGTTGACAGGATATATAAAAATTACTATAATATAGTAAAGTAATGCCCATTAGGGGTTACTAAATTTAAATCGCTTAACGAAAGGATATAACATGACACAATACGATTTAATAAATTTTGACCCATTTAGAAACTTCTCTATCGGTTTTGATAGAATGTTTGATTCACTAAATGAAGTCTCAAGAATAAACACTTCTAACTTTCCTCCATACAACATAAGAAAAGTTGGTAAAGGTAAGTATCAGATAGAAATGGCATTAGCTGGTTTCACTAAATCTGATATTGANTGTGANTTACAAGAAGGTGTACTAACTATCAAAGCTAAGAANGAAGATAAAGACAATGATAGTTTAATACATCAAGGTATCGCATCAAGAAGTGTTGTTAGAAAATTTACTTTGTCTGAATACATCAAAGTAGATTCGGCTGATTTCAAAGATGGTATTTTAAATATAAAATTATTTGAAGAAATACCTGAAGAGAAAAAAGCTAAAACAATAAAAATAAAATAACCTCCAATGACCTAGGGTGGTAGTGAGAGTGCTAACCCTAGGTTTAACATATGACACCAAGAACTAAAACAGATACAATCGTTATACATTGCTCGGCAACACCTAAAGATATGGATATAGGTGTAGAAAAAATAAAACATTGGCATGTTGTTGATAATGGTTGGGATGATATTGGTTATCATTATGTTATNAAAAGAGATGGTAAGTTAGAAGCTGGTAGAGAAGAACATAGAACTGGTTCTCATGCTAGACAAGTTAATGGAACATCAATAGGAATTTGTATGGTAGGTGGTTCAGATAGTAATGGTGGATGGGAAAACAATTTTCTTCCAGAACAATTTGATACATTAAAACAAATATTAGAAACACTAAAAGATAAATATAATATAGAAAGAATTATAGGACACTATGAAGTAGATGATGTCAAGAAGTGTCCATCATTCAATGTAAAGGAGTGGTTAGAAAAAAATGGCATGGTTTAGTTTAGCAAAAGTTGCATTACAAGCTGGTACTCACATCTTTAAAAAAAGACAAGAGACTAAGATGATGATGGCTGATGCACAACATCACCACGCAGCTAAGATGGCTAGAGGTGAAACAGAATATCAGGGTAAATTATTAGAAGCAAGACAGTCGGACTGGAAAGACGAATTTATTTTATTGGTTCTCTCAGCTCCTGTGGCTGTGTTAGCTTGGGCAGTCGTATCAGAAGACCCTGCTGCTATGGACAAGGTAAAATTATTTTTTGAATACTTTTCACAGCTTCCCCAATGGTTCACTAATTTGTGGATTCTTGTCGTGGCGAGTGTGTATGGTATAAAAGGAACTCAAATCTGGAGAAATGGTAAGAAGTAATATATGAGGTGTCATTATGAATTATTATTTTACAGGGATATTAATAATACTATTTGTATTGATGGCACTATTTTTAGAACCAGGTTATGTTAGATAAATTTTTTTATAAATGTTTTGAGAAGTTAGATGTATTATCTTCTTTAATAGATAAATTATTTGCACCTAGATGTAAATGTAAAAGGAAAAAGAAATGAAAATTTCAGACAATACTGCGATTAGTATGCCTATGAGAAATCTCATAAGTATAGTTATTGCTGTTGCTATTGGAGTGTGGGCATACTTTGGAGTTATAGAAACACTTAATAAACATTCTACAACTTTAGAACTAATGTCTAAAGATTTAGAAGCAAACTCAGAATTTAGAATAAAATATCCAAGAGGTGAGTTAGGTCAATCAAGTGGAGAAGCAGAATTATTTATGCTTGTGGAACACATGGCAGGATTGATTGAGTCTATGGATGAAGAACTAAAGGGTATGAGAAATAATAAAATTAATATAGATTTTTTAAAAGAACAAGTTTCAAAACTACAAGAAGATGTAGAAAAATTAATTAGAAATGGGAGTGAACACTAATGATAGAGATGGTATTTGCTCTTTTACTTTTACAAGACCATAAGATTATTGAACATAGATATCATGATTCATTATCAAGTTGTTTAAAAGCTAAAAGATATGCAATGAAAGATAAGAGTAGTAAAGATAGAGTAGTATATAAATGTATTCAATCTAAGGCAAATGTAGAGGTCTATATGGGAGAAAAGAAAATTACTTCTTTAATATTAGACCAATGAAATATATTTTAACTATGATAATGTGTTCTGTAATTGAAGGTCAATCATCTTGTCTACCACCTTTTTCATTTGAAACAAGATACAATGATGCTTATGATTGTATGATAGCAGGTTATAAAAAATCTTCAGAAAAAATTATAGAGTTAGGTAGAGAAGATGTAAATGAATATAACATTTATATTAAATTTGGCTGTTCTCCTGTACCAGCTAAAGCAACTGCAATCTAACTATAAAATACATCTCTAGCAATTTTTTCTAATTCCTCTGACAAATCGGTAAAGTTTGTTTTACATTCTCGTAACATTGCTGTAATAACACCAGCATTATTTTTATGAAAATGTAAATCAACTTTATCCATTGGATAGTTTTTTATTTCTGTAATAAATTGTCCTTGATTATTAATAATAAGTTTGAACCCCATGAGTTCAGCTTCTTTTCTTTTAACTCTTTTCTTAGATTTTAGTTTTCGATTCTGCTTCATTCTTCTTCTTCAGTAAATCTAGAAGGAAGTCATCATCAGATTTTGCTCCCTTCTTTTTTGTCATTGGTTTATCACCTTCTTTATAAACTTCTACTGTTTGTATTCGAGCAGGGTTAGTCATAAATACTGGAAGCTTTGGATTGTCATGACTCTTTACCATGAAGAAGCCATCTTCAGCTATACCAAATGTTTGTACATTTTTTATATCTACATCATCAGAACCTACTAAGCATAAACGCATATGATAAGTAGGACCAACTGGTTGTTTTGGTTTACCATCCATTCCTAATACTTGACTCATACTAATCTGCTATTGGGTCGTGTGTTAATGTACCCATTTGTTCTAGTCTAGTCTTAGGTTCTTTATTTACTTCAGGTTTATAACCTATATTACCAGTTTGATAATCATCATCAACTAAACTATCTACACTCTCTGTGTAAAATTCATTTAACTTTTCATTGTTTCTTTTAATTTTCTTTTTAACATGGTCTTTTAATTCATCAACTTTAACAAATAATATTTTATCTATTTGTTGATGTATACCATACATATTTAAATCATTCAATGCTGCAATAAGTCTGCGAAAACCTTTTGCTCTTTTCTCTAATTGTTGTATTTGTGCTTCTGATAAACTCATGAGTAATCCCTTTCAAGTATCATTTCAAGATAGTGAATAGCTTTTTCAATATCTTTTGCTTTACCTTTTGATTTGTGTCTGCAGATATACTTAATAGCATTACCTTCTGCAAACAATAAATTGTTTTCATTAATAAACTCAGCAGGTTGTATCTTCATCTTTGAATAATGATTACCATCTACTTGTTTATTTAATGAGTCATATGTACTACCTTTAAACATATCTTTATGTGTCATTATAGTGGTCCTTGTTCTATCATTTTTTGTCTTCTTATTT
>FUFK010076689.1_pt1 | contig 13608 bp, 18 predicted proteins | sample 1021851 | NCBI WGS metagenome assembly FUFK01 (sample SAMEA51879418, study PRJEB19060) | metagenome | reverse complement strand
TTTTTTCCTCCCTGTTAAAGATTTAGCACTCATGTATGTGAGCAGGGCCATCCAATAGCGGCTAGCGACTATTCCCCGAACAGAATCACCCTAATTAAACGTTACATAGTAGAACCTAATATGAAGCGTTCTGCGGCTTTATTTCGGTAGCATGCATTACCCACCACATGCTATTTTGTTCTTGTGTTTGATGGGTATTCGCGTGAATAAGAGCATAGTTGCACCAAGATGATCGAATAATGTATAATTAATAGTTATAATCCAGAAAATTCATCATTCGTTAAATCACTGAATGTTCCAATTAACGTGGTTTTATCCAATTTGTATTAGTTAAAGTCCAACTTGACACTATTAGGATCGCTGTTACTTTTTAAATCCTGACAAGAAAAACATTTAGTGAGGATAAAATGTCTAGAATATCTCAAACGTCGGTCGGCAATTTCAAAGTCACCGCACTTCGCGACGGAGAACTATCTTTGCCAGCTGGAGTGTTGATGAATCTGTCAGACGAGCAATCCCAACAAATTGAGGCAGATGAAAATAGCAAGTTAGCAACCTCAAACGTTAATGCTTATTTGATACAAACCGAAGGTAAGAATTTGCTTATAGACTCCGGTTGCAGAGATCTTTTTGGACCGACTTGCGGCTTCCTCAAAGATGCTCTCAAGGAAGCAGGATTGGAGCCAAATGACATTACTGATATTTTCTTCACACATCTTCACCCTGATCACGTGGCCGGAGCTATTGATGCAGAAGGCTCTGCTGTCTTCAAAAACGCTTCGTTTAAAGTTACTGATCTGGAATACAACTTTTGGACATCGGACACATTCACTGACTCTGAAGTCAACGGCAATGACTGGGCAGGTTTGGCTCGAACTGCGTTAAGCGCTTACAAAGATAAAATCGAAACTATTTCATTGGGTAAAGATATTATTCCAGGCGTTACTTCCGTCAGCATACCAGGACATACACCTGGACATTCTGGTTTCAGGGTTGACGATGGTAGCGAAACTCTAATACAGATGGGAGATATTTTACACGTACCTAATCTACAACTTGAAAACCCTAGTATCTCCACAGTATTTGATGTTGATTCTGAGGCTGCGCTGAAATCAAGAAAAGATATTCTTGATATGGTGAGCACTGATAGATTACTTTGCACCAGCGGCCATATGATTCAGCCGAAGTTTGGATATATTGAGAAAAGTGGCGGAAGCTATCGAATCGCTGGCTGAGTTTAAGAGCTATTCACCGTAAAAATCAGACAATTCGTCTTGTGAAAACCGTTTGCGTTGCAGAGTTAATACGACCCCTTGCTGTTAAGTTACTGGATTGGGTGGGTTATTTTTGGCGGAACGTAAAGTTCTAGTTCTGCTTGGGTCTTCACCTTTTTTGATGGTTTTGTCCATCCTATCAGCTGATAGACGCCTATAAGATGTTCCCCCTCCCTATTTTTCATCTCAACATGAATGATCTCTCCATCTTCATCTATTTCTTGTACCAAAACATCTCTCATCTATATCNCNCCTTCAGTAATTTTANGTGCANTTTAGCAAATTCTTTTGGGTTGGTCTCGTTAGCAAGACTATCTCTTTCATTATTNANTCTATTGTTNTNGAAAAANTTNTTTTCCAGANNAATTTTATNTATNGAACCTTNNNGATCTATTNTNTTTGGTAAAATGTTTATCCCGCCTTTGATTTCAAAATCTGGATTTTTTTTCAACAAAACCAAACTGTCTAAACCAATCAACCAATTCAAAGTTGGCAATAGCATTNTCTTCNAGCTCATCTAATTGAGGCAGGAAGTACTCGATCCATGCATTGTNNGGCAACTGATCCAGTCCCNGTATATCCCTTCCAATCAATTCATCGAGATCCGTAAGGTCTGACCAATCTCCTATATTAGTTAGGTCGCCTGAACTGCCCTCTACCTCATTAAGCATTTGTCGGGTAACGTTGATCTTTCCAGCCACATACTGTTCCCGAACACTTAGCGAAATACCTGAACTAACGTGCGCTAAGGTAAGTAACATAAAAAATCCATTCGGCTTTTTATTTGTTATTGTAAAGGATACCATCTCATACCACGATCGTTGATTTCGAGCGGCGTAGATATGCTAGGCNTCAACGTCCGCTTTACGTGTAAGTAATCTTTTTACCGTGGCAGTCAAGAATATCACCGGCTTATTCTAATTTGACACTCTTATATGGATTTAAGGTCATACTCAGCCCCAAACATGTGCGCGGCGTACTCGATATTTTTGACAACTATTTTCTTGTTATTTTGTGGGAAATCTTCAATAACTAGACCTTAACACAAACAACCCTTGGAGGATTTCATGTCTACTCCTATCGTAGCGCAAAAAAGCTCTTTTCCAACAGAAGTTGAAGAGGGTAGATCGTATTTTTGGTGCACCTGTGGAAAAAGTAGTAAACAGCCTCTGTGCGATGGATCCCACAAAGGGACTGATTTTACGCCACTGAAGTATACAGCTGAAAAAACTGGCAAGGTGTTTTTCTGTGGATGCAAGCACAGTCAAAACGGGGCGCTTTGCGATGGGAGCCACTCAAAGCTTTAATCCATTGAAAACGGCATAACCGATAATGCTACTGATCCGAGTCATTACAAATTAACTCAACAAAAGAACACTCCTAATGCGTCTGGCAAGAAGATAATGCAGAAACCGACCAACCTTGGAATTTGGTGTTCAACCAATACCTTAAATAAAAGCCAACTGGCAATACTAGCGCAAACCGTAGAAGACAAGGGTTACCAAACACTGTGGTTTCCGGAGTCCCTTTCCTACGAATGCTTCGCTTTAGCAGGGTTCTTGCTCTCTCAAAGTAATTCATTAACTGTAGCTAGCGGCATAGCTAACATCTATGCTAGGGATGCTGTTACAGCTTCTCAAGGGTATGATAGTTTAAATCAATTTTATCCGTCTCGATTTCTACTGGGCTTAGGAGTAAGCCACGTACCACTAGTTGAGAGTGCGCGTGGGCATCAATATGGCAAACCGGTCGCCACGATGCAAAAATATCTAGAAAATATGAGAACAGCTAATATCGACAAAAGCATAGAAGTTGAAGAACGCTCAATTGTTTTAGCGGCGCTTGGACCTAGAATGCTAGAATTAGCGGCATCCAGTGCCAAAGGCGCCCTACCTTACTGCGTCACTCCAGAACATACCGCTAAGGCTCGCGATATAATGGGAGCAGATCCCTGGTTATGTGTTGAACAGAAGATATGTTTCACCAACAACGAAACAGAAGCTAGAAATATTGCCCAGTTTCAGATGGAAAGATATATGATGTTAGATAATTATCGCAACAATTGGCTTCGCTTGGGATTTCAAGAGGAAGAAATCAATGGTAAAGGCTCTAATCGGTTCCTAGATGCTATGGTGGTTTGGGGTAAGCGGAATATCCGTAACTGTATAGAAGCTCACTTTAGAGCGGGAGCAGATCAAGTTGTATTACAGCCGTTTAGGCCTGATGGCGGGAAAGGAGTTGATCCTTTCGCGTTAGACGAATTCTCTCCTAAAAAATAAGTCATTTAATTAGAAATTCCTTATTAAGTATCTTTGGAAAATAACATCTTAAGCCGTTTGTATTTTCCTAGAACATATTTGAATTCACCAAATAGAAAACAGAAAAACAAAAGTAGAACTTGATAAGTAATCGTAACTAAAATCACGTCTATGACAATATGCTGCTCTAGACCAGCAAAACTTTCTAAATAAAAAGCTATCTTGTCTGATATAAACAAGCAGGAGCTACCTGTCACCGAAAAGATTAATATAAATTTAAAAATCTTGGTTGGTGGTGTGGCCCTTAATCTTTGACTAATCTTATTAAACATTTTGCTTTTTAATTTTTTTGGAGATGATCCTCTTGAACTCCACTGTGCTTGCAAAATCAAATCATTTCGCAGAAAGTGTAGAGTGTTAGCCGATAAGAATAACCAAAATAGGTACCAAAGAAAATACTTATATTCTATCTTTTTCAAAATTGCAGCCACTATTTTTTCTTAATTGCGAACGTTGTAATGCTATCCTCGCCAAGTTTGATAGTATGAAGAATTATGTTGCTCTGAGATAACGCACCCTAAATTAAATTGTAAAACATAGCCTTCACGTTAGTAGAAGGCCGCAAACTTTTGGATGTACAGAAAGATGGAAAATACAATTGTGGATAAAGTTATTGAGTTTTGGTTTGCTGATGCAAGCAATTCTCCTGAAAACGCTTTCTCAAGGAAACCCTTTTGGTATGATGGCGGCAAAATAATTGATCAAAAAATACAGAAAGCGTTCTTTCGGGAAGTCAGAAGCGCTTGTGATGGAGGGTTATCTGATTGGGTTAATACTGCGCGTGGCGCATTAGCCTTGATAATCATCTTGGACCAATTTACCCGCAATATATTTCGCAACACGCCTCAAGCCTACAGCGGTGATGAACNAGCANTAAATATNGTANATACTTCNATCAAGCGCGGCCATGATAAAGTTTTATCTCCAGCTTTTACAATTTGGTTGTATCACCCATTTCATCACTCAGAAAGAGTTGAAGAACAAGATTATGGATTGGAGCTCCTCAATAGTCTAAAAGAACGCTCGGCAAAAGCTTGGCACGACTATATTGAAAAAAGCATAGAGGGATGGGCACGACATCGTCAAATAATTTTACAGTTCGGAAGATTTCCGCATAGAAATCACATCCTTAAACGCGAGAGTACATCTGAAGAAAAAATCTTCTTAAAACAAAACGGAAGATCGTTTGGACAAGGTCCACGATTAGTAAACGACGACTGAATAGTCTGTNCTAGCATTTAATTATTGGGCTATCTAAATATTTTTCNCACCTTCAGAAAAGAGAATAACAGGTTTATTATATATATACATTATTCCGTAACCCAGATTCTCTGTTGGATTTTTTTGACAACTAAAAGTGTGAGAGTTTTAAAGCTACTTTAGACACCACACATCCTATTTTTGGGAGTACGGGCGCATCCAATATCAACCGCGTCTTCTAGAGAAAACGGCTTCGATTAATCTGAAATCCTTATGTCGTTTTTAAACATCCCCGATTGCCAGCGCTTCTTTTGACCGTATTTAGTCTTAGTTTCCCAGCGTCCGTGCCGTTTACCATTTTTATATCGACCTTTAAAACGTAATTGGCCATCTAGATAGTAGCCAACCCAAATTCCTTCTTTCTTTCCATTTTTAAAGCTACCCTTGTAGTCCAGCTGACCGTTTGAGAAGAAATTTATTACCGATCCGTCATACGGCTCGTTGGTAAGAGTGCTGTATGATATGCCGTCTTTTTCAACAATCTGATTTCCTGAGAGTGCCTCGGCATTTGCTTGCGTTCCAAACGCCAAGCAAAAAAGACAAGCTATAAACCAATATTTTAGCATGAGAGAAACGCGTCTCCTTCCGTACCTTCGTATATATTACACCAAGCTGAAAAGGCGAGTCTTTTTTAGTAGTNCACAAGACTGAGGGACAACACATANGTATTTTTCAAATGGTATCTGAATATTAAAAATAACTATATCAAGGCAGNAAAACAAACTTATACTAAAGGCTGTACTGATGAGCGTTGTCTAATTATATTGCTCAGATGGAAGATCAAATGTTACCCATAGATAAAATCTACGTGCCAGTGAAGCGACGGGCCACTCTTAATGAGGAAACTGTTAAGATCTTAGCGCTGGAAATTCTTGAAGAAGGTCAGAAAGTGCCTATACAAGTTCGAAGGGATGGAAGTCGCTTTGTTTTGATAGAAGGGTTACATCGGCTAGAAGCCTGCCGTTCCCTTGGTGAAAACACCATAACGGCTTTTATTGTTAGAGCGCGGCTACACTGACTTAGTCAGTTTTACATNTCANTCCGTATTTGGTCATAGCCAAATTCCACTGAGGACACTGTTATGTTGAGTNACACCCGCGAGATCAAACTTNCTATTTGCTTTAGATTTTATCAGAACAAGATCGAAAGCCTCAAAGATTACCAACCACGTACATGGATTTTTTAACGGCTGCTGAAAAACAACTCCGTTAATCGTAATTTCTACTACCTTAGCCAAGGAAAATTGTCTTGGAACGTCCGACAAACTGTCACCATTCATAAATGGCAAAATTGCCTCGTCGATACGTAAAAGTTCAAAATCCATCGATTCCCTGTCTTTCTAATTTTTTGACACACGGCGGAATAGCGTGACAACGTGAAGTCAACTCTTTATTGTATATTCATAAACAGACCCATAAAAATTTTAATACTACGTCATGCTAAGTACATATAATACACTGGAAGAATATGTAATTATTATCAATAATATCTTTTAATTCGATATTTTTAAAAGACATCAAGAAACACCAAAAGCAGGGAGAATCTTCATGGCCGCTCAGAATCCATCTCTCAACACGANGGTCTTCCATAGTATGCGAGACTGGATTGCTTACCTAGAACAAACTAAGCGGCTCGTTAGGGCAAAAAAAGGTGTGCCACTCAAATACACCCTTGCGGCAATAGCCAAGCAACTAGACGGAGATAAAGCGGTTTTATTTCCTAATCCAGATCATCATCCCATTTCAGTCGTTTCAGGGATCGTTTCCAAAAGAGATTGGATAGCCGAGGCTATGGGTGTTTCAAACAATGTGCTTTTGGAACACTTTCGCGAAGCTGTCCTAAACCCAATACCATGGAAGGAAGTTAAAAAAGCGCCTGTCCAGGAAATTGTAATTAGAAAAAATATTGATATTAAAAAGATTTTGCCAATTCCAATTCATAATGAACATGATAGTGGGGCGTATATAACAGCTGGTCTGGTTATTGCACGAAACCCACAATCAGGAGAACAAAACGTTTCTATTAATCGATTACAGATAAATGGGCCCGACACACTTGGAATTCTCATTCTACCACGCGACCTTAATAAGTTCTTTGAAATGGCAGAATATAAAGACCAATCCCTACCCGTATCAATTTCCATTGGTAGCGATCCTATGAGTCTTTTGGCAAGCCAAGCCATCTTACCTCTCAATACCGACGAATTGGGTGTGGCCGGAGGCTTATTAAAAAACCCTTTAGATGTTGTTAAATGTATCACCAATGATGTTCGTGTTCCGGCTTCTAGTGAAATTATTATCGAAGGCAGGCTTTTGCCGAATGTACGGGAGACCGAAGGTCCTTTTGGGGAGTTTCCTCAGTACTACGGACCAGCGGGTAAACGGCAGGTAATCAAAATCGACACTATCACACACCGAAAGAACCCNATATATCACACCATAGTTCCTGCTGCTATGGAGCATCTACTACTGGGCGCTATCCCTCGGGAGGCGTCAATCCTGACAGCTCTGCAACGCCAATTTTCAAATGTTGTGGATGTCCATCTTTCAAGGGGTGGAGTNTGCAGATACCACATTGCCGTAAAGGTAAAAAAGCGACTAGAAGGAGAACAAAAAAACATCATCTTTTGTGCATTCGCCAGCCACGCCGACATAAAACTGGTAACGATAGTAGACGAGGATGTGGATGTACATGATCCAACTGCAGTTGAGTGGGCTGTTGCAACTCGTTTTCAGGCTTCGTCTGATACTATTATTGTGAAAGGAGCACTAGGATCAAAACTTGATCCGTCAGGGAAAGATGGATTGGTAGATAAAATGGGCCTAGATGCAACAAAACCACTTGAAAGTGAGCCGCTACGTTATACGGTGGTTAATATTCCTGGTGAAGACGACGAAGGGCTTATTGAACAATGGATGTGTTAGAGTGAGTTGAAAACGGTCGGAAATCACTTTCCGGACCCATACTGTTTTTAATTACACTTCGTTATTTATTCGGCCTTAGTTGAGGTGCGCGAAAGCTATCGTCTTACATTATTCACATTTTTGCTCTTTACAATAACAGTNTAGGCATCAAAAAATTTCGAACTAGGGTACCTCCATATTAATGAAATTTTTTGNNAGAAATGTCTGAGATTTTGCAATATACACGATTTAACCGCGTAAATGTGTTTGATCCGCTGCAAGCCTTATGACGATGTTCATTGTCATCGCGATACTCCCACCAACGCTATAGGCTAAAAACCAATAATATTCATACCATTCCATCTAAGGGTAGACAAAAACCAATTTGCGCGATCGGATAAAACACCTAACAGGAGTCGCAGCACATCGGAAATTATGTCAGAAACTAAACGGGCGTTGCGCGTTCCCAATTTAAAAGGCTATTGTAAAAAAAATTTAAGTGACATTGCTATGTCAATTTTCTGAAAGAGGTATCCGCTGTGTCTGATTCAACTGAAATACTGATACTTAATGGTCCTAATTTAAACATGCTTGGTATTCGTGAACCAGATATCTATGGTACTGAGACAATCACTGACATAGAAAAACTGTGCCACGAACGTGCTACTTCACTTGGCCTGACAGTGAATTTCAAACAATCTAATCTCGAAGGTGAAATTGTAGCTGACATTCAAAATGCAAGAGGCACAGCAGCTGGTATAATAATTAATGGAGCTGGATATACCCATACATCTGTCGCTATATTAGATGCCTTAAAGATATCTGAATTACCGGTGATCGAACTTCATTTATCGAATATCCATGCAAGAGAAGAATTTCGGAATCATTCTTTTATTGCGCAAGCCGCCACCGGTATAATTTGTGGTTTTGGTTCTCACGGTTATGTTCTGGCAATTGACGCAATGGCACGACTCATTGAATGTGCAGACTGATGGTAGTTATTTTAGGAGGAACAAGTGTCACAAGAGGTTGATAGCGATCTTGTTCGCCGACTTGCCGCACTCTTAGAGGAAACAGGTCTTGGTGAATTAGAGTACGCCACAAATGATTGGAAAATACGAGTAGCTCGCCCAACGACGTCACCTCATCTTGCAACTCCCATGAATACACCTGTAACAACCGCGCACACTCCCACGTCTAATAGAGAAGAATTAAACTCTGAGTACCAAGATGATCAAATTTTAAAATCACCAATGGTTGGAACAGCATATTTGACGCCAGACCCCTCTTCACCTCCCTTCGTCAATGCCGGAGATAGGGTTGAACAAGGTGATACAGTGATGATTATTGAGGCTATGAAAGTAATGAACCCTATCTCAGCCCATAGGTCAGGTGTGGTGAAGGAAGTTCTAGTTAAAGCCAGCGAACCCGTCGAATTCAACCAGTGGCTGTTGATAATAGAATGACAATTGTAAACAGTTTCAACGGCGCGACAATTGTGACTAAAGATGTTTAAAAAAATAGTTATTGCTAACAGAGGTGATGTTGCCATAAGAGTTCAACGCGCTTGCCGTGAAATGGGAATACAAACGGTGGCCGTCCACTCCACCGCTGACTCCTCGGCAATGCATGTCAGACTAGCCGACGAGAGCGTATGCATCGGTCCGCCAGCTTCAAAAGAGAGTTATTTAAATATCCCAGCAATCTTATCGGCTGCAGCCATATCAGGCGCAGATGCAATTCATCCCGGCGTCGGCTTTCTCTCTGAGAACCCTTCGTTTGCTCAAATTGTTCAAGAACATGGCCTGACATTTATTGGCCCCAAACCAGAGCATATTAGGGTGATGGGAGATAAGATCGAAGCAAAAAAAATGGCTCTTCAGCTTGGCATACCCTGCGTTCCGGGGTCAGAGGGCGCAATAACCAATAAAGAAGAAGCTGTTTTAGTAGCTAAAGACATAGGTTTCCCAGTTATCGTCAAAGCGGCCGCCGGAGGCGGAGGAAAAGGGATGCAGATCGCTTTCTCGGATACCGAGCTATCCGATGCTATCCAGTTAGCTCAATCGGAGGCTGAGGCTGCGTTTGGGTCCGGAGAAGTTTATATCGAACGCTATCTTGCGAACCCACGTCATATCGAGATACAAATTGTTGGCGATAAATTTGGTAATGTGTTGTATCTAGGGGAACGAGACTGTTCGCTTCAACGCCGACATCAAAAAATATTGGAAGAAACACCTTCTCCCGCACTTACCAAAACGGTTAGGGAAAATATTGGCAAGTTAGCTGCATCTGCTATGAAAGACTTTGGTTATGAAAGTTTGGGAACGTTAGAGTTTTTGTATGAAAAAGGCGAGTTTTACTTCATAGAAATGAATACACGTTTACAAGTAGAGCATCCGATAACAGAAATGGTTACTGGTTTTGATCTTGTACAGACGCAAATTGAAATTAGTGCGGGAAAACCACTCAATATTCAACAAAATGAGGTGACCATGAATGGGCATTCTATAGAATGCCGAATTAATGCGGAGGATCCCGACAACTTCATGCCGTCTCCCGGAAAGATAACTGACTATCACCCGCCAGGTGGTTTAGGGGTCAGGATAGACTCGGGGATCTATTCTGGCTATGAAATTCCCCCTTATTACGANAGCCTAGTCTCAAAGTTAATAGTACATGGTCAAAGTAGGAAGCAATGTCTCGCAAGGTTACGTAGAGCTTTGGACGAATTTGTAATTGGAAACATAAACACTACGATTTCTTTACATCAAAGGCTGCTTGACAGTAAGAATTTTATTGAAGGTGACTATGATATCCATTGGCTTGAGAACCACTTTTTACAAAAGTAACAGTACTCAAATTAATAACATCTCCTGATGACAAAAATAACCCCAGAGTTATTAATTGAAGCTTATAAAATTGGCGTCTTTCCTATGGCAAAAAGCCAAAGTGATCCAACAATCGAATTTTTTGATCCAGACCCAAGAGGAATAATTCCTCTTGAAACTTTCCATATCCCTAGGAGTCTTCGCAAACTCATTAGAAAAGGTATTTTTAAAGTCACTTATAACACTGCTTTTCAAAACGTAATCCAGGGTTGTTCGCAACTATCAAGAAATCGACCAACCACTTGGATTAACCACGAAATAAAAACATTATATCAACAGCTATTCGAAAAAGGGTACTGCCATAGTATTGAAATCTGGTACAATAGCAACATTGTTGGTGGGCTGTATGGTGTATCAATCGGCGCAGCATTTTTTGGCGAAAGCATGTTCTCCTTAAAATCAAATGCAAGTAAAGTTGCTCTAGTGCATCTCGTCGCTTCTCTAAAACAAGAAGAATTTGTATTATTGGATAGTCAATTCACTAATGAACACCTCGTTCAATTTGGGGCAATTAATATATCTCGGGCAGATTATAAAAAACGCCTTAGCTTAGCAATTAATCTGAAGACGACATTTCCTGCGAGAACTCCTGACCTAAATTATGTTTTAGAACCAGAACATTTTAAAACCCAGACATCATAAACCGGGTGCTCCAAACTATTAAGTGTTGGGCTAGACGCAAACATCCAGCCGGCAAACAGGCGTGTTGGCTGTTCACCGATTTTTTTGTCAAGTACTTCAACATAGGCGGCGCTTTCCGGCGGTTCTGTCGGGGGTCTTTTTCTGCAGGCTCGTACTTTGATAATTAACGTTCCAAATGTGCCACGCTCATTGATATTCAATTCAAATGTAGAAACTCTAGCTGTTGTTTTATCTAGACCCTGAAGCACTGCTTTATTTGTATCTATAAATAATCCTGTGTATGCAGAACCGCTTTGGCCATATACACAAGTTACCCATAATACTTCGCTTAAAACAAAGGCAGCAAGTTTAAGGGTCAAATGTTTAATTGAAGTTTTCTTAGATATTTTATGGGGGATCAGATCATTTAGCTTTAAATTCATCTTTGTCGTCTGCCCCCGAAAACATGAATTTCCCAAGCAACTGAAGCATATCTACAGCATCTTGAGTGAACTCGATTTCATCATTTGGTTGAAGATTTCCATCCATCCCTCCGGGGACAATTTCAACGAAACTCCCACCTAAAAGACCTTCGCTTCCGATCGTCGCCGCCGTATCCAATGGAAAATTATATTTACTATCAATGTCTAGAGAGATCCGGGCTTTGAAAGTCTGAGGGTTCAAAGACAGTTCCGTTACTTTTCCCACAGGAATACCACCAACCTTAACGTCACTTCCCGTTTTTATGGAACCCACATGGTTAAATTCAGCAAAGAGGAGATATCCAGTTTTTCTTCCGTAGTCAGTAACATTGTAGGCAAACATTGCAAATATTACAGCTATAGCAATCACGACAGCACCGACTGCTGTCTCAAAAGATCCACGTCGCATAATATACAAGCCCCAATATTTTAACTTTTTCAATATATTGTCATTGCAATCAGACGTCCCTGAATAGTGGACCCCTGTTTTAACTTAGGACGGCTCCCAGGACTCATAATCACCAGTGGCACCCGATCTCTCACCGCCTTTTGATAAATGACCTGGTGGCCTGTATGAGTATTTGGTCCCGGTCAAATTAGGAAGATGCGGCTTTTGCCATTCATATTCCATAATGTTCATGTCGTTGGGGAGCTCCTCTAAATTGTAATGCAACCAAGCATGCCATTTTGGAGGAACTTTGGATGCCTCAGTCAAACCTTTATAGAGTATCCAACGTTTTAGTTTCCCATTGGCTAACCTTTTTGACTTGTGTTCGTAATATCTGTTGCCAAACTGATCTGTTCCAACTTGGCGACCCCATAACCATGTGTAAAAAAGTGTGCCGACGTCCATTTACGAACCCTTTTTAATTTTTATAATCAGATGCAATATGNCATTGAGAGTATAATACGTCNAGTCAAGGGAAACAACATAAGGCTAAAAGCCATTGAAACAGTATTTAAGTAATTCAAGTTTTGTTTTTGGATTAATTTTCATGGCTGTATCCGCGACAGCATTCGGTTCTGCGCCGACCTTCGCAAAACTCGCATTTGACAACTTTATAACACCGAGCTCACTTCAAAGTTATCGCTTTTTAATCACGTTTGTTGTGGTTTTGATTGTTACAATTGCAGCAAAGCAAGTTACAAAACCTACCCCCGCCCACTTACCACGTCTTTTCATTCTGGCGATCTCAACTGGACTTTCCTCGCTGTGTTATATGACGTCCGTAAAGTATATCCCCGTAGCGGTGGCCAGCCTAACCTTTTTCACATTCCCACTCGTTGTTGCACCCATTTCCCACGTAATGAAGATTGATAAATTAACCCAAATTAAAATTTTAGCCATGATAATAGCTTTCTGCGGCCTGTGCTTACTGCTCGGAACGACGTATAATCTAGAGTGGGTTGGTATTTCTATGGCATTTGCTGCCGGTTTGTTTGTTGCGACCTCGTTTATTGTGTCTAAACCACTTACGGAAGACTTATCTCCCTTGACTATGGCGGTTTTCGCAACCGGGTTACCCTGTTTAGCTTATGCCATATCAAGCATCCTCAGTGGCGACCTCACTCACCCCCAAAACTTTCCAGGCGGCATCGGTTTGGTTGCAAATTCTATATGCCATGCGATTGGTCTTACATGCTGCTATGCAGCTATCGCACGACTTGGTCCAACAAGAACCGCGGTGATGATGAATGTTGAACCTCTTATTAGTGTATTAGCTGCCTACTTAATTTTGGGACAGGCGATAACAATCGTTCAGTCCTTGGGGATTATCGGTGTGGTCTCGGGTATAGTCCTCATGAGTTATACACGAAGCGATTAAGCTAAGAGTTTCTTTTTTGTTGTCAAAATATTTTTT
>FUFK010046858.1_pt1 | contig 13611 bp, 17 predicted proteins | sample 1021851 | NCBI WGS metagenome assembly FUFK01 (sample SAMEA51879418, study PRJEB19060) | metagenome | reverse complement strand
TTACGAGTTATTTCAAACCCAAAAATTTCCATAATAATATTTATAACACCCTAAATGGGGTGTTATTCACTAATTTAAAGGACTCTGTTCCAGTGTGAGTATTGGAATTCAACATCAAATGTCTCCAATGCATCGACTGTTTCGTAAGATAAGTCAATCGCACCTATAGAGGTTGGAAACATGTTAAAGAATTCGTATCTCGCAAGAACTGTGTCGTCTTTGTTTAACTGTTCGACAAATGCCCTGTCAACCATGTAGTCTAATGATGTAATACCTTCTCCAGAATCAAGTTCTTGAATATCTGTTTGCCAGTCTTCTAAAGCACTTCTGCTTGAGAACTCTACATCATTAATGATTGTCACTGTCCAAGGTTCAAAGGTTCTATCTCCTGCCATTTTTAGGATATGACCTCTGAAATTCTGTTCAATAACACCTACCTGAGCAGCAGGAATCTGCGCTGACTGACACAAGAATTCAATCTTATCGCCAGACCTTGGTATAAAAACTCTAAAACGGTTGGCTCTCGGCCCGCCACCTAAGAGTTGTGCTTTAAATTGGTCTATACTTGCCATTTATTTCTCCTTAAACTGCTCCGTAGATTTCTTCAAACTCTACGCCACTTCTAGTAGCGACAAAGTTTAGTGTTATAAAGTTAATAGATTTAGCAGGTTTTACAAAGATAGAACATACAAATTCATTTCTATCTATCACTGAGTCTGTGTTATTTGTTTCGTCACAAACTACTGAGAAGTCTACTAAACCTCGTCTGTTTTTTACATCTCTTAGGAAAGGTTCAACAGCAGCCCTAAACTGAGCACGAGTAAATGAATCGTTGAATTCAAATAATTGTGCCTTAGCGGCAGTTGAGATTGCTTTCTCTAATGTTATGAAGAGTCTTCTTACATTGATTCTATCAAATGCTGATGGTGAACCTAATGCAGTTTTATCTCCAAATAATACTGTTCCTTGACCTGGGAATGTGACGATTGGGTTAATTCTTGCACGATATAGGTCATCTCTAGATGCCTGTTTTGGATTAAATGCAAGTTTAGTAATCCCTAGATATTGTCCTCTAGAGAACCCAGCAGGTGAGAACCATGGGTCTTGAAGTAAATCACTTCTTGCCATGATGCCTGCGGTGTGTCCATTTCCTGGAATCCAACAATATTTGTCGTTGTATCTTTCGTATTGGTAAACCCAACCACTGTCTAACACTGCGTAAGAACTAGATGTCACAGCAGCGAAATCTGTCTTAACATTTGTTGCCTGTGTTGATTCACTTGAAACACCTACACAAGAACTTCTTCGTGGTGATGCGACTACTAACATATCTTTTCTTAACTCTGCAAGTTGAATTGCATTATTTACTAGACTGTTATGGTCTGCAAGTGTATCTTGAGCAGACTCAGAACCACCCCCAGCATCTGTAGATGTAGAACCTACGATAAGGAATGATAAGTCTAATTAGTTCTGAATCGCCAAAATGTTTTGTCCATGCATCGGACTTTTGTGCGACTGTTGGGTTTGCTCTTCCATATGCACCACCTGATAGTGATGAATTCTCTGGAAGTGCAGGTCTACTAAAAGCAGAACCAACTGCTTGTGATAGTGACCTTGATTCATTAGCGGAACTTAACATTGCTGTTGAGTGTCCTGACCAATAAACATAATTTGATTGTCTTTCGATTACATCTCTGTAGTAATTAGAGTTACCTACTGAATCTTTAGCGTCAGAAGCGAGAGAAACAAATCCAAATGATTCTAGAACTGTTCCTGCTGTTCCTGTAAATAATCCATCTTCATCTTCTACAACAACATGAATCTCATCATTTGATGCCCCAGCTGCAACTGCGCCTGCACTTGAGCCTGGTGCTTTATCAAACAATGCATAGTGTTCCCAAAATCTATCAATCTGTTCGTTATCAGCAACTGCAGCTACTAGGCCTGCACTTGGTTGATTGATTGCCTTAATAGTTAAGGTGTTTGATGAGATACCTGTCACACTATAATGTTGTGAATGAGAAGCGAACTTAATGATATCGCCAACTACGAATGATGCACCTGCATCAACTGTGATTGCAGTAGCACCCACAGCATAGTTAGAACTATCATTGACTAAAGATACATTGTCATTGAAATATGCGTTTGAAGATGCACAAACTGATACTTTAAGTGAGTTACCTAAAGAACCAGCACATCTTGCAATGAATTTTCCAACTGTACCTGCAGCCCCGCCAGATTTGTATGTATTGATGTAATCATCAGAGTTTTTTAATAATGTTGATGAGTTCCCACTTTGGTTAGCAGAAAACAAACCTGTGTTTGCAATTCTAACTACTGATAGTGAAGAACCATACTTCAAGAATGATTCTGCTGAATAGAAGTCTTCAGCCCCAGCGTCAGTATTAGCTGGTTTATAAAACTCATCCACTAACTGTTGTCCGTCTGAAACTGTTTTTACTTCATCAACAGGACCCCATTGAAATATGCCAGCAAATGCGCCTCGTGTAGAGGAAACAGCTGGGACAACATTCGATAAGTCAATTTCTTTGACTTGAACGCCTGGTGAAACTTGAAATGCCATACTTTTCTCCTGTTAATGTATTTTACATTGTAAAAGTTGTTTACACTTTTATTTATATATTTTATTTATCTAACAATCATCCTGAATACCATCGGGTGCCTGTATTGTCTACAAAAGACTCNTCATCATTTTGTTCTCCAAATACACCTGCTGGTAACATATCATCTTCTATCAACTTCTGTTGTTCTGCATATAGTAAATCTTTCACTGCTGTATCTGTTAGATTCGTAAAGAAATCGGTTGTCACAAACCACGAAAATAGAACACAATTCATTACCATATCGTCATGATAACCTCTATCTGCCTCAAATGATGACCCTTTATTTACATATGTCATCAATTCTGTAATAGTATGTCTATCTACTACAGTCAATCTATTTTCTTCAAGTAGTTCTTTTAGGGTTGAACAACCTACTCTTTTTATTTTTCTACTCATAGTTATACCAATATCTGTTGATTTTGTCATACCTTGGACAAAAACATTTGGATATTCGATATCATAATGTAATTGTGTTGCGACCATAGAACCCTCTGCATTGTTTTCGATAATCACAAGGGCTTCATTGTATGGTCTACAATACTTATTTATAATATCAGGAAACAGCATAGGGCTTATCATATTGTCTCTATAGGTTGCAACTTGTTTAAATGGTTTAATTGATACATCGAAGATACTAAAAGTAGAATAGTCTATACCTCTTCCTTGCGATACATCAACTGTTGCGACATAGTTATGACCTGCTTTTGGTCTTTCATATACTCGTATATTTTCTTTTTGCCAATCTGGGTCTATCGCTCTCATGCCTAATAATGTATCTGCATTGATAAGTGTATTACCTGTTCCTAAGAAACTATTACCATACTCTTGTTCAAACTGTGCCTCAGATGTGTTTGCAATGGTCATCTTCTTCCATTCGTCATCACGACCTGGCACATCAAACCAATTGATTAGAAAACTTTTATATTCAGAATTACCATGCACNGCACTTTCATATATCTTATGAAACATATTACCTACACCATTTGCAGTAGATGTAATGATTACTTTAGAATCTTTACCAGATGTGATTACAGGATATGTTGCAGTATAGAATGTTTCTGCATCTTCAACAAAAGCAAACTCATCAAGATATAACATGTTGATTGACATACCACGAATTGATGATGAAGATGTTGCAGCTGCCACAATTTTACTATCATTACCAAACTCTATATTACCTTTGTTTAGTATCTTAACACCTGGTTGTAAGAAGAAAGGAACGGTTTCCAACATGGTTACGATTCTCGCAATCATTTCTCTTGCGATTGCCCCTTTGTTCGCCAGAATCGCTACGGTGACTTCTGGTGTAAACAAAAGATACCATAATAGATATGCACAAGATGTAATTGATTTACCAGACTGACGAGCAGCCAATACTACACTGAATCTATTATCATTAAAATGATTTATCATATCTTCTTGATAACCACGAAGATTAAAAGGCACAAGTCCTTCGTCAAGAGATATAATTTGAGTGTATGTTTCTATAAAATGTGTAGGGTCACTAGAACACTTTTGATATTCTGTTAGTTGTTCTTCGGTGTAAGTTGTCTCGACACCTGCTCTCTTGATTAGATTATTACCAAGATATCCTTCGTTCTTAGCTTGAACCATTTCTTAAACCCCAATGAGATATAGGTAAGTGATTACTTACTTCATACTTATTATCGAAAGATAATTTCCAACCTAAAAAGTTTTCAGTTTTCATGTATTCTAAATCTTTTATATGACCTTGCCATACAATATTTTTTTCTTTTACTTCGTTTCTGTATATACTATTTTCTGTAATATCGTTATAATAATCCTGTATAAACTGTCTAGAGTATTTAGAGTGAGAGTAGATATCTATATCTTCCCATTCTGTAGTAGATTCGCCATCTATATCTGATAGTTCTATCATATTAGGATATAACTTGTCTATAAAATTATGTTTCTTTGCATACTCTACTAAATCTAGTATGTGACCAACTTCGAGTTCNTTATCTCCTTCTTCATAGAAGTTTNTAAGAAATCTTTTCTCATTCCAAAACTCTGATGTTAACCATTCATGNANATAGATATCACANTCTGGTAATTCNGTTTCTAATAAATCTGCATGTATATACTCTACAGTGTCACCTAGTATTTCTTTCATTCTATGAATGAGTCTGCCTCTTCTTTCTAAGGCATATACTTTCTTAGCACCATATTTAACTGCGAGATAACATAGTATACCTGAACCTGCGCCCAAATCTATTACTATTTTATCTTTTACATTCTCAGATATCCAATTTTCATATGCGGTGTTTCTCTGAGAATCAGTAAAACAATATGCAGTTTTAAAGAATCTTAGTAGTTCTTCATTCTTTAACATTCTTTTTTTTCAAAAACTTCTGTAGTTCAGAAGTTGAACCAACATATAAATGATTATGTTGAGTTCCCACTTTTTGTTCTTCGCCTTCTAATTTTTTTAATTTACTTTGTAAGTCTATGAGTTTTTCTGCTGTCTCACCCACTGTTTTAATAAGTTGACCTGCAACTTCATAAGCTCTTGGGTGTTCTGTTTCTTTTGATAGTTCTAAGATACCATCGATTGCATCTTGTCCTCTTTCTACAAGATTGTAAAGATTCTCTCTTGCATATCGATAGTCTGTTTCGACATTTTCTTTTCTGTCTGGAAGTTTTACAACTGCTGTTTTTTCTTTGATATCAGATTCGATATCCAATATGGCATCCAGTTTTGAATCTATTTCACTCATAATATATTATCCAGTAATATTTATAACACCACCCATACCACTATGATTCGAACAATAGTAGTATAGATTTGCAGGTGCATCACTCGCCACTTGTATCTCAGTCCATGCATTTGCACTTCCTGGTGTTCCGTTATATGATACACCAGTAAGATATTCAGACCCACCGCCATGTGTTCCATTACTTGTAGTAGATAATCTAAGTGGATGAGATGCGTTAGATGAGTCTTCTTGGAAGAATCTATATGTGGCACCTCTGACAAGACTGAATGTATATTGTTCTGTGCCACCATAGTTGAATCTGTTTCCAGAACCAGAGTTTGTCACCGTAATATTGTAATCTGTTGTATTACCTTCAGCGTATTGGTCTATTACACCATCATCAAAGAATGTGACATCTTCTGCAACTACAAATGTATCAGCAGGGTCTACTGAACCTACAAACTTCAATGTTTTATCTGCACTTATGGTAATATTTGCACTTAATCCAATAGATAGTTTATTAGATGCAATAGATGATACTGTTGGTTGTGTTGAATTTCCTGTTCCAAAAACTCTATCGCCTACACTGATACTACTATTGATTGCAGTTGCAAATGTGACTGTAGATGAATTAGATACTGCATTTGCCGTCTCAGCGAAAGCAGGTTCGTAGTGTTTGACCTCTTTAACTAGACCAGCAGAATTGATTTGTGTTGTAGTAAATGCATCATTGCCATCTCCAATGAATGTTCTTTCTTGAACTGCTTTAATAATATTGCCTGTATATACAGGACCAAAGAAGTATGTTTTCATTGTAAAGTCTAAAGTATATTCTATGATTCTTCTATCTTCAAAACTTCCTTCGTAATCATCTTGAAATGATACACTGTTTAATACAATTGGCACATCTCTATTATCAGACATACTATCAACCATCTTCATTGTGACTGTATACTCTGGTTGAAAATATGGTAATATCTGTTCTACAATTTGTAATGCATCATTCATGTTCTTTGTAAGAATAGACAATGTAAAGTTTAAATTATAAGGTGCAGGTGAGTATTGAAATCCTTTTTTACCATCTGATTCATACTGACTTTTTATTGACCTTATTAGTTTGTTTTGTTGTCTTTGAACATCATATTCAAAACCTGTAAGTTCAAATGCCATACGAGGCAATGATATCGCACTTCTATTTCTATCAGATAGATTTGCCTCTTCAGCTATTCTATCTAAGAATTTTTGTTTTGGTCCATAAGATAAAGGAACAATAGGAGATGTTAATACAGTGCCATCTGATTTGACTTTCTTGTATTGTATATTATTAAACATGGTACCAAATACTGATACACATCTCTTAATTGTTTCATTATAGAAATAGGTTCCAAACATTATGCGTTCTCTTCAATATACTCTTTTATTTTACCAACTGTATCTAATGTTTCTGCATCTTCATCTGGTATTTCTATATCAAATTGATTTTCAAATTCCATTATTAATTCTACAGTATGCAAAGAATCTGCACCTAAGTCATCTATAATATGTTTATCATCTGTCACTTCTGACAAATCAAGACCTAAATGGTCTGCAATTATTTTCTCTATCATTATGGTTCTCCAAATGGGTTAATTTCTGATAAGTCAAGATATGAACTATCTTTATTTTCAAAGTCTAAGTTCTGAGCAGCCGCATCATTAGAGAATGTCATTCTATCATCTATAGATGCAATTGTGTATTGTGCGCCTGAGATTGCACCAATCAATACATCACCAACTGCAAGTGTTGTAGTAATATCTTTTGCAAGTAAATTACTTGTTGGTTGATTCCAAGATACAACTTCTGCAACAACTGTGCCACTCTTAGATAGATTTTCATTTGCAACAAAGTCATTTGAATTACCATTGTTCATTGTCATTGATAGTGAGTATGCCTGTTCATCTTCTATCTGGTCAATATCACCAATGCCTGTATCAAAGTCTTCTTGACTATATTCAAATAGTTCTGCTCTAAGTTTAAATACAAATAGTTTACCTACTTGATAGAATGGGTCTTCATGTTCTACGAATTTAATTTCAAACATAGAACCTGATAATGGGAAGTAAATTAAATCTCCCTCATTAGGTCTAAATGATGTTGCAAGATTTGAATCTAATGATATGAATCTTTCCCATGTTCTAAGTGAGATTACAAATGTCGCTTGGTCTCTAATCTGAATACCAAACTTAGACATTAAATCTCCTTCGCCTTCGAAACCGTCGGTGTTCTCGATATACATCTCTACTGAATACGCATCGCCATACTTAGACTGAACATCTTCATTGAGTATAGTATCCTCTTCCACTACTTCTCTAGGAAGATAGAATACTTCGTGTCCGTAAAGTCTTAAAGACTCAACAACTAAATCTTCGTATAGTTGTTGTTCTGTGGAGACTGCATGGTTGAAAAAAACATTAGTTGGCATATCTCATTATCCAATCATATCCATAGGTAACATGTCATGATTTAATCTTGACTCTTCTTCGAGTCTTTGTATTTCTTCTTGTGCCTCTTGTTTAATCTGTTGACCATCAAGAGTCACACCACCTGGCAAAGCAATACCTTGAAACTTAGACAGGTTTTCACCCCATTGATATTTACATAATGCAGTTGCGTATTTCTTCAACCACATATCATTGTAGATATCTGTAAAATCATTAGGGTCTAGTTTTCTATAACATTCTATAATTAAAAATTCAGCTGGATTAATCATATCAACATCCATGTCTAAGTATAATCTATTCTGATGTTGATTGAATCTAATTGGTTGTCGACCAACTAAAATGTTATCTAATAATCTGATATGTTGTTGCACCATCTCGTAATAAAGAACATTGGTTGCAGTTAAATCATACAAGTCATTGAGTCTTAATTGATATCTAAGGTCAAACATATTCAAATTATGTTTATCGTTGAAAGGGAATATATTCATAACAGCCATCACAAAGTCTGGTAAGACAATGTAATTTTGTTGTTGTTTAAACTGTTCATCTGTATATGCGTGTGTTCCAGCGGCTGATTCTGTAAACGATTCATCTGATTTCATATTTGTTATTTTAGAATCAGTAATCTGATGTTTCAGATACATTTTGATAGAACCATCGTAATGGTATTGATGAAAGTATTGTAAAGCCTGGTCTATTCTGTCATCAAATTGGTCATCATCGACATTGATTTCTAGAACAGGCGCACCAAGAGCTCTTTTAATATACTCTTTAAGTGTTGCTTTTGAATTTGGAGCTGCCATAGTAATAATCCTGTTTATTACTATTTATGCAATTACTAATCTTGGAAATAAGTTTTAGTTTGAAGTCTATCTAATTTTTCATCAATTCTTTCTATAGAATCAATAATTCTCTGGAAAGTTTGTTCCATTTGTTCTCTGGTGACATAATCTTTTGCGATTTCTTCTCTGGTCTTATTGATAAGAATGTCCATTCTTTTCTGTTCTGCAAAGATACCACGAATCATCCAACCTACAGGCACTACTACTACAGTTAGTATTACATTCCAAAGTAAGTGTGGGTCTATGACTATATCCATACGGACTATTTATAAGTTTATTGGTCTCCCAAATTCGTCTATTTCGAATAACAAATCAACATTTTCTCTGTTTAATTCTGCTTGTGTTTTTATTTGTGGGTCATTAGTTTCACAATTAAATGAGATACTATATCTATCTTTATCAGTTGTATTTGGTTCAACCATATGCATCAAACCACTAGGAAACAAAAACAAATCTCCTGTTCTAGGTGACTGAATTTCTGACTCTCTCATTCTAGGCATGTTCGGTTGATTTCCTACTACTTTATAATGAGTATCGATAAATCTTATATTACCCTCATCACCATCTGCTTTGATATAGAATACACCTGAATAGAAACAACCATTATGTAAATGTGGTGCGTTCCAACCATAAGTATAGTTTATGTTTGCCCATGAGTTATGCAATATACATTCAGCAGTTCCTGGCACTGCACCTAAGTAAGGCATAAGTTCATTTGCAACAACTCTTTTTATTTCTCTCATCAGTTTAATAAATATAGGGTTATCATCTATGCCATCATTTGATTGCCAACCGTGACCTGCATTTGAGCGTTTTCGACCTTCGGGGTCTCTTTTTCTCATTGCATCTATTTCTTTTTTGCACATATCAAAGTATTCAGCAGTCATACCTTTCTTAAAGTCTATCTCTTTATGCAAATAAGACTTTGCAACTGTCACTGTTGGAAAACATAATTTAATCGCCATCTTTCACTCCATGAAAAGGACATTCTGGTGGTGGTTGTTCTTCTGAGTAGAATTGTCCCTTTTCTTTCCAATATCCTTCGTTTCTGTAAGGACCCAAAGAGTTTGGTTTTGTCTCTATTAGTTCATCATATTTAGTTCTGCCTTGTTCATCCATTGTTGGCATATCATGATTTGTTGTATACTTACTTCTATTTTCGTGCCATATTTTTGTATCTTTTAGTTGATATGTTGCGACCCATTCTTCCCTTTTGAATGGTATTATCTGACATAAAGGTGTGCCTGCTGGTATAGTAAATGAATGATTTACTTTAGGATAAAATATGATTTGTGAGTTATCTTGATTGACATTAAACTCATCAGTATCTATTATACCTTGCCATGTTGCAAAATATTCATTTTGAAATAGAAATGGGTCAACATAATAAGTTGAATAACCTTTTGGTGTAATTATGTTCCAAGGATTTCTACACTTAAATGCATCTTTAACATGACCAAACTCACCGTCTTTAATATAATCAAATGCATTATCAAATTGGTCACTTGGATGAGTTGGTGATGAATAACCTTTACCACTTGGGTCTCTTGTTGTAAAGTTCTCATCTGATAATGATTCTCTATCTGAACCACATAGAACTTCTATATCTCTATTTGCAAGTAAATACCAACCCGATTTAGTCCAATCATGCATCGCTGGACAGGCACGAATAGTTTGAGTTCTTCTGCCTCTTACAGCCTGAAAGACTTTCATCTTTTTCCACCATGAAGGAAGAACTGACTTTGCTAAGACAGGCTTGAAATTACGAAGTGTATCTTCGTTAAAAGTTGTAAAGTCTATCGTTGGCATTATAAAATTCTTCTGAATCGACTAACTCGATTTCATCTCCTCTTAAAACTATTGAACATCTATCTGCATATCTAGCTCTCTCTGATGGTGCATCTGCGCCATGTGGTATTCTTCCATCAAATATCAATAAACGATTCGGAACAAACTCAATACTTCCGATGCAATTTTCTTCAACATGTTCTTCTCTTCCATCGATACCAAATTGCATAGAATTATATAATCTCAAATCACCACCCCATGCAGGATTCCAAAATGTATTATAATAATACAGAAATGATAAATTCCATTCATCTTGTATATCGCAATCTGTATGAGTTGTTCCGTGTTGACCATGTGTTTGAGAGTTCATACCCATATATTGAAATCTCTTCCATTTAAAACCAAAGTCTGTGCATATTTTACGATTCAGATATTTACCAGGCAATACTTGAAGATTAGTGCAATCACCTTTGACTAAACTTCCGTCTTCGTTTTGACCAACATAAAAAGATGCGCCCCATAATTCGTGATGTGGTAAACCTGTTTTACTTTTACCTCTAACTTTGTTAGACTTAGACCACATGTTGGCTTCTTTTATTATTCTTTCCATCCAATGTTGAACAGATGTTTCTAAGTAATTATCAACAACATATACCCTACCATTTAAAGGCATATCTTTTATTTTAAATGGTTTATCTAGATGAATAATCTCTACATTTGAGATATTCATAGTTTATCCTATTAGTGATTGTTGTGGTCTAGGTAATTGATTTGCGTAATGTTCATAATCTAAAAGTAAATCTTCTCTTGTTGATTTAATTTCATTCGCAACATTGACATATACATTCCATACTGCATCATAGTATTCTAATACTCTTCTTGCATCAGACCTTAAAGGATGATTTGAACCTTCTCGACCAGCGGCAATGACTTCTATGACTTCTGTAAAACCATAAGATGCTACTTGTTCAGCACAATACTGATTACACATATCTACTAGATGTTCACTATACTGATTGTTTAGATTTACATTCTCTGGTGGTGCTGAGTTTTCTATGTATTGTTCAATTGCATCTACTTCATCATCTGCCAATGTAATTTTTTCTTGAGCATCAAAAGGAACATCTTGTTTCCATTCGTTGATTTTAACTTCAATGTCATCATATACTAATACATCATACTTAAAACCTAATTCAGGTCTATCTGTATTTTCATATGTCCATTCTAGGCCATTTGGTTTTCTAATAGTAAGATTTCCGTTCTCACAATAAATTAACATATTCATAATATCTCCTATTATACTCTACTTTATATGTTTGTTCAATAGTCTTTCGTAAATATTTAGTTGTTTTATTTCAGAGGTATCCATACCCTCAATCCATGGTCCGCCTCTTGTATAATGATATGCACTAGGTCGCCAGTTTGTTTCTTCTGTATCATGTCCTTCTGTAAATACATACCAATCAGGTATCTCAGATATCTTATCTGTCCATTCAAATTGATGTAGATACTTTCCTGATTCTGTATTTACTATTTCTGGTGTTAGTTTTTTACAGTCTTCATGACCATTGTTGAATATCATTAGCGAAGACCATAGTTTCTTCGGATAAGAAACATTCTTTTCACCTGTAAATTTAGTTTCTGCATACTTATCAAAGTCATATTTAATACATGCGACTGCATCATCCATATCTAAAAAATTAAACATTGGTAATATACTTTCTGTAAATAGTATATCATCATCTAAGAATATACTAAATCCTTCATAATTTTCTAAATGTGGTATTAAGAATCTACTGTATGTAAACTCTGTTGATTGTTGTGCGTAATCTCTATTATACTCTGGAATCTTTGAAATGTCAAGAAACTTAATTTCAGGTACCCAATTGTCCATTTCATTATATGAAGGACCAGTGCCTGCACCAAATAACATACCTGCCTCTAAACATTTTTTGTTTAGTTCTGCAATACTTTTATGTCTAGAATCATAACCAATATAGATGTTTAATCGTTTACCTTTTGCTAACTGAGATACTCTTCTATTGAAATCATATACACTACTTCTAAATTTTAGATTTTGCATATCAGTATTAAACTCTATGTAACCATGTGTATAACCAAAAGACATATTTCTAAACTGTCCTTCTTTAAGATTATCTCTAACCCATTCTATAATATCATCAACAGAAACTTCTTCTACAGGTATAACATCATATCTATCCCATATCCAAAGTTCTAAACTTTCATCATTTAATGTTTCGAATACACCAGAACGAACAGAACCTGGATGAATTGATAAGTTATGTATTCCTGTATTAGATGTTTTGACTTGACCTTGAATAGGATTCCAAAGGCCTTCTTTGCGTATTGAATCAACTAACCAATGTGCCTTTGCACCATGATAGTAAACTGAATCTGCCATTGATTTGACTGCACCCTCAGACATGTGTGTGGTGATATCTTCATACTCATCATTCGTATTCATAAAGTCCATACCCGATTCACCTGGCATTGGTGTCTCTGGTTTCTGAGTATAACCATAAGGTAAGAAATAGTGATATGCATAAGAAAGAGATTGTAGTTTGTTCCAACCATGAACTTTTTTTTCTCTTATAAGTTTTGATACTATCACCCCATGTAAGTTTTTTAAGTTTACCTGTGTGATTCTCCATAACCCATTTTACTGACTTATATGTTTCAGTATCTTTGTAATCTTTATCTACTTCTAATGAACCTAGATTACAATGCCATGCATGGTCATCTTGTCTATTTGTTTCTGCAAATAATTGTTTAGTGTGCTCGAATGAGTTTGATTTTACGCTTGCCATAATATAAATTCCTAATACTGTTTAGAGTATTTATGATGTAATAGGAGTGCCTGGCCACTGATTACCTGGAACACCATCCCAACGGATAACTGGTGTTCGCCCTTGTCTTGCATAGGTAAATGGTGACCTGTGGTCATAAGTTGTAGGTGTTTGCCCTTGTCTTGCGTATGTTGAAGGACTTCTATGTTGATATGTGAAAGGTGTTTGACCTTGTCTTGCATATGTAGATGGTGATCTATGTTGATAAGTCAACGGACTTCTATGTTGATAAGTTGACGGCGATCTATGTTGATATGTGCCTGGTTGTCTTGCATCTCTAATATTAGGTTCTT
>FUFK010720149.1_pt1 | contig 13613 bp, 8 predicted proteins | sample 1021851 | NCBI WGS metagenome assembly FUFK01 (sample SAMEA51879418, study PRJEB19060) | metagenome | reverse complement strand
AAAGCAAAACATATGTTAGCAAGAAGCGACATTGTTGAGTTACTAGACAAACCACGCAATGAAATAAAACCACAAACAGAAATTAAATTCAAAAATTATTCTATCGATTTAGTCTATGAGGATGACTATATTTTAGTGGTGGAAAAACCAGCAAAATTATTATCTATAGCAACAGATAAATTAGAGACGAACACATTACATTCAAAATGTGTGGATTATCTTCAACAAAAAGACCCAAATTCATGGGCATACATTGTCCATAGGCTTGACAAAGAAACCTCAGGAGTTATGTTGTTAAGTAAAACCAAACCCGCCAAAAAATACTTGCAGGAACAATTCTCACAGAGAGGAGTGTATCGAATTTATCACGCCCTAGTTGAGGGGCTAGTAACAGAGGATTCTGGAACCGTAATACAGTATTTGACAGAAGATAAGCATCTAAATATTAAGACAACATCGAAAACCAATAAATTTGCCAAACAAGCAATAACTCACTGGGAGGTATTTGCTAAATATGAGTCAACAACACTTGTTAGAGTTATGATTGAAACTGGAAGACGTCACCAAATTCGTATGGCTATGCAATCAATAGGCAACCCAATAGTTGGGGATGCTTTACACGGCGCTGAAACCAACCCATTTTCTAGAATATGTCTACATGCAACATCACTAGAATTTCTTCATCCTGAAACAGACGAACCTATCAGATTCGAAGCTAAACACCCGTTTGACAAATTATGACGTAAACCATTAATTCAAATAGAGGACTTATTGAACTCTCGACATCCAATTGTGATTAGGTGAGGCTATGGTTGACGATCAAGATTGGATAACCGTCAAGGGTGCAAGAACTCACAACTTGAAAAATATTGACGTACAAATACCCAGAGGGAAGTTTGTAGTGATTTCTGGGGTATCTGGCTCTGGTAAATCGAGTTTAGCTTTTGATACCTTATATGCAGAAGGTCAAAGAAGGTATGTTGAGAGCCTTTCATCTTACGCTAGACAATTCATCGGTCAGATGAAAAAGGCAGATTGCGATGGCATTGAAGGGCTATCACCCGCTATATCTATTGATCAAAAACAAGGTAGTCACAACCCCCGTTCTACTGTTGCAACAGTTACTGAAATCCAAGATTATCTCAGATTACTTTGGGCGAGAATAGGAAAACCACATTGTCCTACCTGCGGAGTAGAAGTCGCAAGAAGAACGGTTCAGGAAATAGTTGACGATATTTTATGGAATTTAGAAGAACACACTATCGCCGTTTGGTCACCAGTGATAAGAGCTAGAAAAGGCACACACCAAGATTTATTCAGACAATTAGTAGAACAAGGCTTCCTAAACGGCAAGGTAAATGGTCATGATGCAGATTTCGAACAACCACCGAATTTGGATAAAAATTTTCGTCATGATGTCGACGTTAGAATTGACCGTTTTGTATGCCGTCGTAAAGCCAGACAAAGACTAACCGAAGCAGTTGAATCATCTCTTCGATTAGGCGGCGGTGCACTTGCGATAGAGAGTTTGAAAGCACCTTCTGTAAATTTGCCCCTACCAAATGGTAGTAAATCAAGAGAACATAGTGCCGGAGAAATTATCTCTTGGTCTGAAGATTTCGCCTGTCCTGAGCACGGGGCATTTATGCCAGAACTATCCCCGAGAGTATTTTCCTTCAATTCACCTTTAGGAGCATGTAGCAGCTGTCAAGGACTTGGAGTTCAGAGGCAATTCAATACAGAGCTAGTGGTAGATTATGAAATGTCAATCGGCAATGGTTGTGTAAGGCCTTGGAAACGCTCTATGTCACCTTCATGGTATAGGAGGTTGCTTGAACAAGTCGCAAATTATTACAGTATACCAACACATGTACCCTTCAAATTACTTTCAGATGATGAACAGGATATCTTACTGTATGGCTCCGGCTCAACCGTAATCAATTTCCACTTTGAATCAGATAACGGTTCTGTGTACAAAATGAATCGTCCATGGGAAGGCATTATCCCGAGGCTTGAGAAAACCTACACTGAAACCTCATCAGATAGAACTAGAAATCGTTTGATTAATTGCATGACTGATTTACCTTGTTCTGACTGTAACGGTGAAAAGCTCAATGCCGCAGCAAGGCATGTAACCGTTGGAGGAATCAGACTTCCAGAGGTGTCTTCCTGCTCCATTCATGATAGTTTGGAATTAGTTAGAGCATGGCGGCCAGAAAACCAGAATGGACCGCCTGAGATGTATGCAGACCAGTTGGAAATATTAGATGAAAAGAGTTTATTCATTGGCAAAGAGATACTAAAAGAAATAGAAAGCAGACTCGACTTCCTCAATAGTGTTGGGCTGGATTATCTAACCTTGGACCGAAAGGCCAACACACTTTCGGGGGGAGAGAGCCAAAGAATCAGGTTAGCTACGCAGATAGGAAGTAGGCTTACAGGTGTTATGTACGTACTTGATGAACCATCAATAGGATTACATCAACGGGACAATTCTCGTCTTCTTACAACCTTAAGGGAGTTAAGCGATCTAGGTAATACCCTAGTTGTTGTCGAACATGACGAGGATACACTCAGACAAGCAGACTGGTTGTGTGATTTAGGTCCAGGTGCTGGACTAGAAGGAGGAGTTGTAGTTGCCAATGGACCTCCATTAGACGTAATGGAAATCGAGGAATCAGTTACTGGTGCTTACTTAAGCGGGCGGAAAAAAATTGAGACCCCAATCAAAAGAAAGAAACCAACCAAGGATAAAATCAAAATCAAGGGGGCTAAACACAATAATTTACAATCGATTAATGTTGAGTTTCCACTAGGTTGTATGACAGCCGTAACTGGGGTTTCTGGCTCCGGGAAATCTTCTCTTGTTTCAGGTATACTAGCACCTTCACTACAAAGAACCCTACATAATGCCGACACTTCACCAGGTAAGCACAAAAGTATTGAGGGAATTGAGAATATTGACAAGACAATAATAATCGACCAATCACCAATTGGCAGAACACCACGTTCAAATCCAGCAACTTACACCAAGGTCTTTGATGAAATAAGAAAATTATTTGCCCAAACAACTCTATCCAAGGAACGAGGCTATACTCCCGGCCACTTCAGTTTCAATGTTAAGGGCGGTAGATGTGAAGCATGTAGTGGAGCAGGCTCAATTAAATTAGAGATGAACTTTTTACCCGATGTCTGGATAACGTGTGATGTTTGTGATGGAAAGCGATACACAAGGGAATGCCTTGAGGTGACATGGAAAGGCAAAACTATTCACGATGTCTTGCAGATGCCAATTGGCGAAGCAGTGAAGTTCTTTGAAAATCATAGAAAAATCCATCGAACCCTAGACACCTTGCGAGCAGTAGGTCTTTCCTATGTCAGACTTGGACAACCTGCCACAACATTATCTGGTGGCGAGGCGCAAAGAGTTAAACTGGCTAGCGAATTGAGGAGGCCTCCGAATAAACATACAGTTTACATCCTCGACGAGCCCACAACTGGCCTAGCACTATCAGATGTTCAAATGCTCATTGACGTATTGTTAGAATTGCGTGGCAAAGGACACACCGTCATCGTTATCGAGCACCATTTAGATGTGGTCAAATGTAGCGACTGGGTCATCGATTTAGGTCCAGAAGGCGGTGACCGAGGGGGTCAGTTAATCGCCAAAGGAACCCCAGAAAAAATCGCCCAAAACGAACATAGTTTCACTGGCAAATATCTTAAAGATATACTTTGACATTCTTCCGTATTGTTCAAAGAGCGTATTCACCGCCATCTATACAACCCAAGTAGGCGGCCCCCCAATGCAAATCACAAGAGTTGAAGCAACACCCAAGTCAGGTGAAGGTCTTAGAGATGTAAGAGGGGACGTGGTTAGGCGTAGACTAAAAGCCGATCACAACCTCGATTTTAGTGAAGTCAGAAGCATAGTGGGTTTCCTAATTAACTCAGATATAGATTTCAACTCCATAGCAGATATTGCTGATGATTTATTTGCCGATCCAATCATCGAATATTCGACAACCAATCAGACATTTCTGCAAACAAAAGCGATCTTTGAAACTGCGCCAGATGTGGTAATTTCGGTCGGTTTCAAACCCGGAGTTACTGATAATCCTGGTAAGGCAGCATTAGATGGTTTCAGAACCATTTTTCCAGAAGCTAGTAAAGACTCAGACATATCCACTTATATTACTTATGCATTTTATGGAGTAAATGGTCAAGCAACACCTAAATTCATCGCATCCAAACTATATAACAGTCTAATCGAAAGAGCGGTAATTTCTGATAATGAAATGTGTAAGGCTGGTAATTGGCCAATGATTGAATATCCTGAAAAACCACCACAGGAATTCAAACAACCAGCGCACATCGACTTAGAAATCAGCGATGATGAACTTATTGAAATCTCAGAAACTGGGCTTTTAGCACTAAACTTAGAAGAAATGAAAACTATTCAAGCGCATTATCGCGACAAAGNAATACAAAAATCACGTAAGGAGGTTGGTATTGTTGAAAATCAACCAACCGATGTTGAGTTAGAGTGTTTAGCACAGACGTGGAGTGAACACTGCAAACACAAAATATTTGCATCAAAAATACACCATAAAGATCTAGAAACAGGAGAGGAATCCATAGTTGATTCAATATTCAAAACTCACATAATGAAACCAACTCATGATATGCAGAAAGAGGTTGATTGGTTACTTTCAGTATTTCATGATAACTCTGGAGTAATCGCCTGGGATGATGAATGGAGCGTTTGTATGAAGGCCGAGACACACAATTCACCTTCGGCATTAGATCCGTATGGTGGAGCAATGACAGGTATTGTTGGAGTAAATCGCGATATATTAGGAACGGGGCTTGGCGCAAGACCTATTGCAAACACCGATGTATTTTGCTTTGGACCGCCGGATTGGGAGGGGGATATACCAGAGAACCTATTTCATCCATCAAGAGTACTCCGTGGAGTTCACTCCGGCGTAAGAGTTGGAGGTAATGAATCCGGAATTCCAACAATAAATGGTGCTATTGTATTCGATCAAAGATATCTCGGTAAGCCGTTAGTATATTGTGGTACGGTTGGATTGATGCCGAGACAACTTCCCGATGGTAGAGAATCTCATATCAAGACTCCAAGCGCTGGCGATGTAGTCTACATGGTGGGCGGAAGAGTTGGTTATGATGGAATACACGGCGCCACATTTTCATCGCTAGAATTAACCGAAGAATCACCCTCAAGCGCGGTACAAATTGGTGACCCAATCACTCAAAAGAAAATGCTAGATATGTTATTAGAAGCAAGAGATGCCGGATTAATTNCCTGTATTACCGATAATGGTGCAGGAGGCTTATCGTCTTCGATAGGAGAGATGGCAGAATATACCAACGGCTGCAGAATTGATTTGGCTAAAGTACCACTTAAGCAACCCGGACTGTCCCCCTGGGAAATTTTGGTCTCAGAAAGCCAAGAAAGAATGACTGTGGCAGTTAAACCTACAGATTCAGCAGCCTTTGAAAGTCTCGCACAACTACATGAAGTAGAGGCTACAGCAGTGGCAGAATTCACCTCAACAGGGATTTTTCACGTACAATATGAAGAATCAACTGTAGCATATTTACCGATAGAATTTCTTCATGACGGCGTGCCTCAATTACAACTACAATCAGAATGGTCGACACCTAAACATGAACTATTTATTCCACCAAAAAACATCAATCATAACACAATTCTTCTCGATTTACTAGCAAGGCCGAACATTGCGAGCAAGGAAACCTGGGTCCGTCAATACGACCATGAAGTGATTGCACAAACTGCAGTAAAGCCGTTTGTCGGAGTTGAAAGAGACGGCCCAGCGGATGCCGGAGTAATTGCTCCAATACACGGCAATTCACGAGGTCTGGTTATTTCTTGCGGAATCGCGCCGAGATATTCAGATATTGATGCAGGTGCAATGGCTGCAGCGGCAATTGATGAGGCGGTAAGAAATGCGGTATGCGTTGGCGTGAACGTCAACAAAATTGCAGGGCTGGATAATTTCTGTTGGCCAGACCCAATTCAATCAGAAAAAACACCGGATGGTAAATTCAAACTCGCCCAATTAGTACGAGCGAACAGGGAACTTGAGAGAATCTGTCGAGCGTACAGATTACCATGTGTCAGNGGTAAAGATTCCATGAAAAACGATTACGGAAAGGGCGCTAACAAGATATCAATTCCACCGACCTTACTGTTCTCCGTGTTTGGCGACCATCCTGATGTTAGAAATACAGCAACTAGTGATTTCAAATATGCTGGCGACAGAATATATCTCATTGGCAAATCATATAATGAGCTCGGAGCATCTGAAGTGTCCTTTATGCTCAAAGAAAATGCTGTTTGTGAAGGCATAGGTGGAGCAGTTCCAAGCCTCGAAAGACCCGAGGAATTGTTCAAATCATATTCCGCATTAAGTACAGCAATAAATTCTGGACTGATCAAGACCGCTCATGATTGTTCTGAAGGCGGTCTTGGAGTGGCTATTGCTGAGATGTGTATAGGAGGCAGAATTGGTGCTAACATAGACTTGGATGGCACAGGTGACGAATCTCTATGGGCACGCCTGTGGGGCGAATCTCTTGGTAGAATCATTATCGCAGTATCACCAGAAAACGAGCATAAATTCCTTGAGATTATGTCAGGCAATATCACAACTTATCTTGGAGTGGTTACAGAATCAAAACTACTGAGTATTTCCGACGGCTATGAAGAGATAATATCAACAGATGTCCAGCAACTGGTTAATTCTTGGCAAGGAACTCTAGATATGACAGGTGGTGAAATATGATGTATGCTCCAAAAGTAGCCGTTTTATTTGGGTTTGGAATAAACTGTGACCATGAGACTGCAGCCGTTTTTGAAATGGTAGGCGGCAAATCNACTAGAGTACATCTAAACTCATTCATTACAGGGCTAGATAGCTTATCAAATTATGATATACTTGCAGTACCAGGAGGTTTTTCTTTCGGCGACCATCTTGGTAGCGGGAGATTAATGGGCAATCGAATGCGTTTTTCACTTAGGGATGAATTGAGTAATTTTATTCGTCAAGGNAAACCAATAATCGGTATATGTAATGGGTTTCAAGTGTTAGTAAAAACAGGTTTACTCCCAGGCCCTGATGGTAATGAACCTGACTTTATCCAGCGAGCTAGTCTCACACTAAACGATTCTGGGAGATATGAGGATCGATGGGTGACATTAGAATTCAATCAAAATAGTAATTGTATTTGGACTAAAGGAATGGATAAAATAGATTGTCCGGTAAGACACGGCGAAGGTAAGTATGTTATGCCGAATCGAGAAAGTTTGAATCAACTTTCAGAAAACAATCAAATCGCGGTGCGCTATATTGACCCAGACCACCATCAAAATACGAATCAAAATGAGGTTTTGCCATTCCCCAAATCTCCCAATGGTAGCATGATGAATATTGCCGGCATTTCCGATAAAACCGGNTTAGTATTCGGTTTAATGCCACANCCAGAAGCGATTTACGCACAATGGCTTCATCCTGATTTTGCTAGAGGAGGGGCACCGGAGTCTAGTACAGACTTAAGCTGGGAAGGGCAAGGCCTGCAAATTTTTAGGAACGCGGTTGAATATGTCAAATCGATGACTGATTGATATGACATATAACCGTAGAATTGTTGCTATAGATTCACTTAGAGGNTTAGCAGTTTTATTGATGGTAATGGTNCACGCNGCCGCCACNTGGAACCCATATCAAGAGGTTCAAACAACATGGTTTGCTTACNTGATAGCAGGACTTGGTGGTTTAGCCGCACCACTATTTGTGACAATTTTTGGATGGGGGCTGGTCAAATCACAATCAGCGTTAAAAAATAATTTCATTAAGGCGGCAATTCTCTTATTTTTACAAATCATAGTAAATATTTCTTCACCTCACTTGTATAAAACATTCACACCTGGAATTTTGTCATTATTCGCTATACTAATTATCGCTAAACCAATAATTGTTAAACTATCCTCTAATGTGCGGAATGTTACCTTTTTTTGCTCCGTAATAGTGGTTCTATACCTAATAAACGAGTATTTGTTAGGCTTCCAAGGTTCAAATGATTGGGACAACAGAATAAATACTGATAGCACAATTGCTTTTGCATCGCACTTGGTATTAACCGGAACATATCCACTATTTCCATGGATTATTTATGCAGTAGTTGGTGCATTCCTTGGAAGTTATATTAAAGGGGGAAAAAAAACACTTCCAAGGAATAACACCACATTTTTGCTGATAATTATAGGAGCCTGCTATTGTTTGGCTTCACTAATTATATCGAGTATTGAGGGAAGTACATGGGCTCACCCAACCAAGGGAGATCACTTGAACTTCTTCCCGCCGAATTTTGGATTCATTGTCGGTTCATTGACAGGGGTGTTGATATTGTGGTTGATTATTCAAGAATTGAATATAACAATATTTGCGGCAGCCGGAAGAATCTCTCTAACCATCTATGTTATTCATTTTATTCCGTTAACTCTAATGTCTGATTATGACAATACAATGAGTTGGACGGTAATGGAAGCGAGCCAGGCGGTGGCGTTATTTACCATCGCCTGGCTCATCTTCGCATTCGTTTGGAACAGGCTTCAATGGCTAACCATTGAATACCTTGTTCGCAAACTATCTATTTCGTAATCACTCTTCAGAGCCGGACGCCTTGGTATCCATTGTTGCAGCATACCAGACCATCATACCAAAAGCGGTCTTGTTGATGACGTCTGCAATGTTGTAAAGGATGTTCAAGAACTCGATGTCGGATGCGCCACCACGCTCTCCCATAATGAAACCGATTGGGTAGATGATCCAGCCAGCGGTTAAGATAACAGCCATGGCTTTGAAGGCGAATTGTGTACCTTCGCTTGCACCACTAACACTCTCTTTTGCTTCACCAGCCCATACTTCGTAGATGATGTACAACCATGCGGCGACACCAACAGCGAATAATGGCCAGGTTGCCCCGTCAGCAAATTCGTCGGATTCTGCTAGGAAACCAGCAACCAGCATTACAATGGAAGCTCCGAAGAGTCTCCAGAATAGTGCAGCAGTTGCAGCACCAATTGCCGCTAGAATTAGGTAGAATTCAGCTACTTGTAGTGGCACAGTAATCAACCAGTCAATGTATCGCATGACTAGCGGGGAAGTTTCGAATGCCTCCCAGTGCTTCCTCATGTAGGTGTAGTGGTACCATGCAACACCAGTTACTAGTGCTGCAACGGTCATTGATGTTCGCCACTTAGGCGCTACATTTTGGCGCTCTAGCATGAAGAAAACGGTAGATGCAAGCATCATTGCAGTTGCAAGCCAAAAAGACACGGCGACCATATCGGTCTCATCCATGTATCCGTCTCCAACTATGTTTGTTCGCGCTAACGTTTCCTAATGCCAAAAGGCCGAGGGTTCCGATCAAAAGCAGGCTAGATGTTCTCTTCAGGTTTGATTTAAACATATTCTTCAGCCCCCGGTTTCGTTGTTGAGTATATAAAAGAGTGTTAAGATTTATAATACATCTATGCGTTTTTACTACTTTTGTCCAGTTTGCACCTTCCATAATCTGCTGTATATTCCACCCAGATTTACCAATTCATCATGACTACCTGACTCCACTATCGAACCTGCATCCATGACGAGTATAGTATCACAATTCCTGATTGTTGATAACCTGTGAGCTATTATCATTGTTGTTCGGTCTCTGGAAACATAATCAATCGACCGTTGCAAAGACGCCTCAGTCTCGTTATCTACTGCCGAAGTAGCTTCGTCTAAGATCAACATAGGCGCATCCTTCAGCACTGCCCTAGCGATTGCCAACCGTTGCCGCTGTCCACCAGATAGCGAGTAGCCACGCTCACCGAGCAGCGTATTGTATCCATCTGGAAGTTCCTCGATAAACGATGCAGCCCCGGCGAGCTCCGCCGCGTGACGAATTCGGCCAAACTCTGCCTCAAGATCCATCGACGGCACCGTGAACGCAATGTTGGCGGCAACGGTGTCGTGAAAGAGCAAGGTGTCTTCGAAGACAATGCCCATCGTTCGGCGCAGATCGTCAACCCGCAGCGATCGAAGATCGACGCCATCGAGCATCACCGAGCCGTGTTTCGGGTCGTAGAACCTCAACAACAGTCTCGCCACCGTCGATTTTCCTGACCCGGTGGCGCCAACGATCGCAATCGATTGGCCAGCTTCAATGGTGAGGTCAAACCCACTGAGCACGTCGTCACCATCGCCATACGCAAACGAGACCCCATCGAACCGCACGGCCCCCACCGGTTGCTCTCCCACCACCGGAAGATCGCAAGGCTCGACCGGATTAGCAATTTCAGGCTCGACGGACAACACCTCATGCACTCGCTCAAGCGCGGCCGCAGCACGCTGCCCAAATGCAACGGTCATTCCGATCGACCGCAATGGCCACACGAGCAACGTGACAAAAAAATTGAACGCAACCAGTTCGCCGACGGTCATCGAACCATCGATCACCCGTAAACCGCCCACTCCAAGCACCCCGACCAGGCCAACAGCGGGCAACAGCTCAAGAAATGGCATGTACCTGGCCCGGATTTTGGCGGCCTGCAGCGAAACCTCGCGGATGTCGTCAGCCTCGGTGCTAAGGGCCTCCATACGAACACGCTCGGCGCCAAAGCCTTTGACGACCCGCACCCCTGCGATCGATTCTTCAACAACCGTCGACAACTGGGCCTGCTCTGCCTGTACTGCGAGCACCGCCGGATGAATTGCATTCGAAAACAACTTGGCAGTGACGTTGACGAACGGCAACGGCAACAGGGCAACGAGAGCGAGAAGTGGGTCGAGCGAAATGAGCACCCCGGTCACACCCAAAATAAGTGCGACGTGCGAGAGCGTGAGAGGGATCATCACGACGAACATCTGCACCTGGTTGAGGTCGGCCGACATGCGGCTCATCAACTGACCAGTCTGAGCATTGTCGTGATACTCGGGGTGCAGACCAAGAACATGGTCATGAATTCGCTCCCGGAGCAACGTTTCGACCATGCGACTCTCTTTAAACGCAAAAAATCGCCTACCTGCTGTCAACAAACCGGTCGATAACCCTGCACATGCAATTCCAATTGACCATTTGAGAGCAGAACCGTCACCGATGATGGCGCTATCGACTGCAGATTGGGTAAGGAGCGGCACGGCGATCTTTCCGATCGTCCACGCAATACCGAGTGCGACACCTGCCGCAATGCCTACCCATTGCGCTTTCAATAACACGATGAGATGAGACCAGTTTGTTTCACGAACTGATCTGATGCCGGTTGGCGATGGCATTGACTCAGCCATCGAGCATCTCTGCAATGTGCTCAGTTGGTCGCCCGATCACCGTTCGAGAGCCATCTGACAGCAACGGGCGTTGCAGAAGTTCGGGGGTGGTGAGCAGGACCTTCAAAATGACCTCAGTGTCATCGAGTTGCTCCGATGTGATGCCCATCGCGGCCAACGGCCGGTCGCGGCGCACGAGGTCGCGCGATGGCCCATCGAAGGTGGAAATCAACATGCGGATGGTGTCAGCGTCGGGTGGAGTGTCGAGGTAGTGCACTACGTCAATGTCTCGCCCACAAGCCTGGTGTGCCTCGACAATCGCAAGGGCAGCTCGCGATTTCGAGCAGAGCGGATTGTGAAATAACCGAAACCCTGACACGGCGATGACCGTATCTGAACATCAGCCAAGATGTCGTGCGCAACACCCATCGGTCACACTCAACTCAAGATCGTTGACGTCGAAACGCTCGCCGTTCTTCCGCACTGAGCCGAAGCCCGGCAGCACGAAGCCGTCGGGCGATCTCTCTGCTTTCAACCTCAACCGCTCCATCAGCGATCAGGCGCTCGCGATACTCCTCAGGGATGTCGTAATGGTCACCTTGAAACGATCGACGCTGTATCTCGTTTCGATCGGCGAAGTCGATGAGTTCTTCGACTGACGTATCACTGATGAGGTGACACCACCGGCGACCGTTAAACCACCATCGCGCCTGATCGATCATTATCACGAGAAGCCAGTTACTCGACAATTTCTCGAGCGAGCCCCTCACGCCGTGCTTGCTCCGACACTGATTGAGCGACGATGTCGGCAACGCCGTCTTCGAACGCTCCTGGAATGACCCTCTCCGCTGTTGGCTCAGTCACCATGGCAGCGAGCGCTTCTGCAGCGGCGCGCTTCACACCCATCGAGGCATTTGTTGCTCGAACGTCGAGGAGTCCGCGGAAGACACCCGGAAACGCGAGCACATTGTTGATCTGATTTGGATAATCACTTCGACCGGTTGCAACGACCGCAACATTGTCAGGCATGAGTTCCGGCATGATCTCAGGCACCGGGTTCGCTAACGCAAACACGACGGCATCGTCAGCCATCGACGACACCCATTCTCGTTCAATAATTCCAGGGCCTGAGAGCCCAATGAGGACATCCGCTCCCTCGATTGCCTCACGCGCGCCGCCCGAACGATCGTTCTTATTGCCATGATCGACAAACCATTGCTTACTCGGATGAAGCCCCTTGCGTGAAGAGTCGAGGATGCCGCGAGAGTCGACTCCAATGATGTCGCCAATACCAATTTCAGCGAGCAGATGAGCGCAGGCAACTCCCGCAGCACCAGTACCCACGATCGTCACACTGAGCTCAGAGATCGGCCGGCCGATCACCTTTGCCGCATTCAACAACGCTCCGACAACAACAATCGCAGTTCCGTGTTGGTCGTCGTGAAAGATCGGGATGTCGAGCATCTCTTGAAGCCGCTCCTCAATTTCGAAGCATTCCGGAGCCTTTATGTCTTCAAGATTGATGCCACCAAACGTCGGCGCAATCGCTGCTCCAACCGCAACAACATCATCAACGGTCGGCGCGTCGACACACACCGGATACGCATCGACACCTGCGAACTGCTTGAAGAGCACCGCCTTACCTTCCATCACAGGCATCGCCGCTTCGGGACCAATGTCACCCAAACCGAGCACTGCGGTGCCGTTCGAGAGCACTGCAACTGCATTTGATCGGCCCGTAAAGCGCCAGACCGCAGATGGCTCCTCTGCGATATGGGTCGACACCCGCCCGACTCCCGGGGTGTACGCCATTGCGAGTTCATCTGGCCCGACAATAGGGATGCGTGGTGAAACAACGATCTTGCCGTCGACATGAAGATCAAACGTTGTGTCAGACGACGATACGGAGTCGACGCCGTCAACTTTCTCGACGACGCTCAACACCTCAGCCTGCTGGGCGGTTCCCGAGCATGCGACTAGAGCCTTGAGCCCGCCTTCGACTGTTTCCGACGACCGAACCTCTGCGCCAATATCAGCGATGGCTGCAGCCAACTGTGCCTCATCGATTTCGGCGCCAGCGATGACAAGAGATAGTGCGTAACCCGTTGTCGGGCGCGTTCGTCGGATGGCCGACTCGTCATCGAGAGATGTGTCTGGCTGAACATTCATGTTGTTGGGGTCCTCGTTGTGGAGCCCCGGCCAGCCGCTCACCGCCGGTCGGGGCGGAGCGGGCGGGAGATGTGATTCTCAACGAAT
>FUFK010041571.1_pt1 | contig 13616 bp, 16 predicted proteins | sample 1021851 | NCBI WGS metagenome assembly FUFK01 (sample SAMEA51879418, study PRJEB19060) | metagenome | reverse complement strand
CATTTATTTTTACTTTTTTTATTTTTTCAATCTCATATTTTTTTATTGACTTTGATTATATAATAGATGTCGCAATACTGGAGATCGGATAATGTCGTGAAGATTGGTGAAACCACAGTCTCCATCCCCATCGGACTTGGGTCAATCCTACACAGTCGCAGATGTAGATCGTCGCGTATCTTTTGAGATCCCTAAATCCGTGAAATTTCTGGATGGCTCTGCTTCCTACCTTGAATTTAAAATGAAGATCAATCATCCTGATCCAGCAGCTATCGGAGCTCAAGGATCTGCGACTCGTCTTCAGTGTGATCCAGCGGGAGCAGCGATGATTGTCCGCAATCTTCGCATATATTCAGGTGATCGCTCAACCCTGATTGAGGAGATCAACGAATATAATCAACTTGTCGCTTTGAAACATGATTATGATAGCGATCAAGCGATGCGTGAAGTGAATCGATTAGAGCAAGGTGGTTGTGCGTATCAGCCACGATGTGCCTCCACTCGAGGAGCGAGTCAAGGTGAATATAACGATCTTTTCACAAATCCTTGGTTTAAGGCTCCTGAAACTGCACGAAATCCTATGGACGTGCAATATGATGTTGTAGAGGGTCAAAATACGGTGAAATGCTGTGTGCCTCTCAAGCTCTCGGGTGTCTTTTCAGGCGAGATCTGGCCGAATATGCTAACAGGATTATATGTTGAGCTGGATATGGCTCCTGCTCCTCGTATTGTCAAGCAGTTAGATCAGGTTATGATAGGTCGTCGTCGTACAGCAAACCCTCTGGTTGCTGGTTTTGAAGATCACGCAAATGCTGATGTGGCTCTTCCTGTGGCTGCGGGTGCTGCGGATCGATTGATTGCTGTTTATTTAGCAAACGCAAATGGAGTGGATGCAGGAGTCGGACCCGATAGTTGCCCTTTTGTCGTGGGAGAACGTATTCGCTTCGTGGATTCCACAGATGTCGCTGGATTAGTTGCTAACACGACGGTCGCAGGTGCTGCTTCATCAGCACAGATCCAGAGCATCACCGTCGCAAATTTCGGAGGTGTCCCACACGTCAAGCTCGTATTCGGAGTCCCTGCGGGTGCGGCTACTGAAGTCTTGAATGCTGCGGCAGGAGGAGGTCGTGGTGCTTCGATCACCGCTTCTTCTATGGTATGGTCTTCAGGCGTCNTNGAGGCAACCTCTTTCCCCCTCACTTACACAATTACCGATATGAATCTGATCTGTCATCAAGTGGATATGGATTCGCGATACGAATCAGCGATGCTTCAAAAAGCACGCGAAGGATCGGCGATTGAGTTTGACATCAGATCTTACACAAACTACAAGAACTCAATTCAAGCAGGTGATACTCAAGCAGCCGTCCAGATTATCGCAAATAATCATAAAGCAAAATCTATCATGGTCTTGCCTACAGATAGCACAACTTACTCAAATCAGCAACTTGTATCTTGCGAACCGACCGCCGTATGCACCGCGGATAATATGGATACGATCGTGAGATCTGCGAGAACTTATATTGCTGGAATTGTGGATGGTTTATCGACCTATCAGTGGCAACTNAANGGGGTGCTCCAGCCTTCTCGTAAGGTATCCACAAGGAAGATAGCAACAAGCCGATCTGTAGATCAGTTTCATTTATATGAGCTTGAAAAGGGTCTCGCGAATGGTGGCATCGCCCCTCGCTCCTTCAGGAAGTTTTTGGAGTCATTTGCGATCTGTCGCGGTATGGCTGTGAATGGAGGTGCTATGGATCTGCGAAACGTAGATATCACACTTCTGCTTGATTATTCAGAAGCGTTATTAGCGGGTGAAGCAGCACGTAAAAACAAGATGCTCTCCACACACGTCCATCACGTGAGACGCGTCGCTCTCAAGGGTGGCTCGGTTGAAATAATGATGTAAATTTTTCAGATAAAAATATAATAACTACTCAAATAAATGGTGCTGACAAATAAGCAAAGATATAATGCAAAATATAAGCAACCTAAAGATCAACCTAATTCAAAAACAAAGATATCGAAGCAGACAGGTATCCCTAAAAGGATATTAGATGAAGTCTTTGATAGAGGAGTGGGAGCGAGAAAAACGAATCCTGAATCGGTGAGACAAGTAGGCACAGGAAAAAAAGTAGGAGGTAAATCGTTGAAAGGTAAGATGTCCGCTGAACAATGGGGACAAGCGAGAGTTTATAGTTTTGTCATGAAACGACCCGGAACGTGGGGAAAAGCAGATAAAGATCTGGCAGATAAAGTCAAGAAGATGAAAATCAAAGGATATATGAGATAAAAAAATGTTTTTTCAATAACCCGATTTTTTATTGATCCTATACTATATAATTGGTATGAGCTCTTCAAAATATATTACGATAAGACCTGATAATGTTTCATCTGATGCGACGATATCATTTAAGGCGGGTTTCCCGATACTTAAATTCACGATCCAGAGTCAAGCGGGTCTCCTTGATCCACGCACCATTCGCATAAATGGCGACCTGAAGGTTTTCAAAAATGGTGCCAGAGCCGCGGTTTATTCTGATGATGCGAATAAGATCACGATGGATAATCGCTTGGGTGCTTTTGCTCTTTGGGATCAGCTGGTGATTAGACACGCAAAATCAAAATCGGTTTGCGAGCATATCAGACATTATAATCGCTACATGCAAACTTATCTTGCTCTGACCTCTTCCAAGCAAGATCTGCTCGGTCATATGAATCAAGCTATCTTGTCAGAGCCTAACTCTGAAGCTATGTTTTTGAATGTAGTAGCATCGGGCACCGCGGCAGAAGCTCAACCAGCAATCGCAAAAAGCTTTTCGTGTCATCTGCCATCAGGATTTATCATGAGCGGTAATACGATCAACTTGATGGAGAGCTCTTTCGGTGGGATCGAGGTGGAGCTTCACCTTGCCCCTGATAGCAACGTGCTTTTCTCTCAAGGAGGTGCCACGGCTGGCGTGGAGAATGCTTTCTACGAATTATCCAACCTGACACTCTCTTGCGAGGTTATGGAAGTCCCAGCGGAGGCGATGGCAGCGGCTCAATCCCAAACTTCGGGAGCCCTTGAATTTAACACGATCACTTCTCTCTATACATCCATCTCAACAAGCAACGCTCAAATTCAATATTCCTTGGGTCTTCGCAATCTGCAGAGTTGCTTCATGAGTTTCGTGCCATCAGAGCATTTGAATACTCTGACTGATAATGGTTTAGTTGCTTCTTATCCGGGTAAGCGAGATAACTCTCTGGTTAGATTTAAGAGGGTTCAGTGGCTGAAAGGAGGTGCTAAATATCCTGTGGATTTCGATGTCGTCGGCACAACCGAAACCGCTGGAAACGCAAGTGTCGCTAACGTGGGTGAATTTACCACAGGCGACTCTCAACTCGCTCGTCAATTTATTGAGTCTGTTGTCCCTGAATATGCTGATGATCGTGTATCTATTACCCAGAGAAATGCATCTCGCAATTATGATATGGCTGATACAGGCGACAATACAACTTATAAGCGTGTCGTTGATGGTGGTGCTTGCTTCGGCTTGGGTATGCGATACTCAAAATTCAATCTGGGTCAAGATTTCTCAAAGGAACAATGGGGAGTGTCCTTGGAAACTGACCTCGGTGAAGGCGATGCTGGAGGAGCAGCAGGATTAGCCCAGAGCGTCTTTATCTTCTTCAAGGCGAAAGCAGTCCTTGCATGGTCTGAATCAGGNGTNCAGATGATCCAGTAAGTTTAAAATAAAAAATATTTATGCTTACAATATCAAGACACTAAATGACTAAAGAAGAGATAGCAAGATCACTTGAAGAATGGATCACATCCGTAAAGCAATCGAAAAATATAAATAAAAATCATGTTAAGAAATTATGTGAGTTATCAACAATCTATGAATCTATCATTAATTAATCTTTTGAAAATCTTTAGGATCTTTCACATAGACCCCTTGCTGGGTCGCGACTGAATGACCCATCATATACGCATCCTTATCCATTACTTGTTTAGCTTCCCCATGCTTATCAGATAACACAATATGACGAAGCATAGTGGTCCCTATCCTCTTTCCAGCATATTTTTCAGACTCTGCTATTAATAGTTGAGAATAACTTGCTTTACTTACAGGAAACAAGACATCACCTTTCTTGATATCCGCAGCCTTCATATACTTTCTTATCTTTGTTTTGACGGACTTCTCCACAGGGATCATCTTTTCGCCATATTTATCAAAAGTCTTATAATCGCGAAGCACAAAGAACATGCCTGATCCATCGATCGTCAAATAATTCTTTTTCAACAACTTGCCTTCCTTTTTCAACTTATTATATTCTCTCTTGCCTATGACGATCATTCCTGCAAGATCATTTCTGAATGGATGCTTAAGCAAAATCTCATAATTGGTTAGCCACATGAGTGTCTTTATATTATCGGTCTTTTTGTAATCATCCATCATTCGCTTTATCATCTTTCTAACCTCTGCAACAGATACGAAGTTAGGAGCTTGCTTTTCACTAATCTTGCCTGTCGATTGCTGTTTCGTATATTGATCGTTTAAACTATTTCTCTTATCCACATAATCGCGAATATATTTAGGTGCTGATGACATAAAAGCATCTTTCGTATCGCCATCCTTCAAATTGATCTTTGCCCTCAAATAGATAATCAAACTATTGATATAGTTGCGTTGTGTGAGATAATTCAGATCCTTGATCTTATTGAGGACAAACTTGACATCTCGGAGCTTCGAAAGATCCGAAGTATCAAGGACCTTGAATAATTTGCGTAATTGACTCTCATATTGCTTGAGAGTGCTTTCTTTCAAGGAGGGTTTGAAATCGCTGATGGTTTTTCTAATGTCGCTCATAACTAATATATAATTATAGTTTTAATTTATTTTTAAGTCGTTTAAATTTATAGATTTTTAAACTTTAGGAAAATCAAATTTAGTCAATTCACTTATTTATTTTTGCTTNCGCTTAAGCGTTGAAGACAGAGAAGTTGCCTCCTTCAAGACGTGCAAGTCGCATATATTCAGAGTAAGTCCGCATCACGAAAGTGTGAGCACCATATCCCGCACATTTGAAATGCACTTCAATACCTCGCTGTCCTACGCGTCCGCTGGTTAGTTTCGTACCCACAACAAAGAACTTGCCAGCTAATCCTGATGTGATACTATCCTGATCGTGTCCTTCATACTCAAATTGAGTTAATCCATGTTGCTCGTTAGAATATTCTTGGCGGGTCACGAACAGGGGACCCTCACTCTGGATGAGATGAGTGAATGCTCGTGCCTTATTATCAATCGATATCGGGAACTCAAAGCGATCGTTGTAGCGAACATTATATTCAAGAGCTCCTGAATTTTGATTGGTTGATCCAGCGAGCTTCTCGGGTGCGGTCATATTGTATTCTCCGAGTGTATTCTGATTACCAGTCGGCAAATCGGATCTCTGGATAGTGGTGAGGACACGGGAAACCAAGCGATTTGCCATACCCACATTTGCCACGATTCCCGCGGTAAGTTGTGCTTGATTGACGGATCGCTTTGACAAACGATAATCAGGGAAAGTGAATTCAAGCAGAGGGTTTTGCTCGGCATAGCGATCCATCACTCCTGCATCTGTGTAGAAGATGTAATCAGCTGCGAATTTAAGCTCGGTCGTATCAATACTCACAGAGGTCGCTGCTGTGCCCGCTGCGGTCATGACACGAGATCCTAATGGCGACCAGTGAATCTCAATATAGAGTGGCTCTTTAATCATGTAGAGAGGAAGCGAATGCACTCGCAAGAAGGGGAAGAGATCACTCAACTCAATCGAGAAAACAGGGCTCTCCGCGTTGCGTCCTGTTTCTAATTTTGCGAAAGGAAGCTGAAGCAGATCGGCACCTTCAAGACCATCCCTCGAATAATCACGTCCATTATCAAGACCATAATAAGGAGCTTGATGGGTATCTAATGTAGATGTGTGATCTTCACGCTCTTGAAAGATAAACTTGTGATTGATGCATCTGCCTGTCAAATATAATTCACGATCGACTTGACCCTCATTATCCACTTGAGCGGATTTCATGACTTGAAAATGATTCCAGTCCGAGATCTCATTCAAGACCTGATTGCCTGCTTTGAGAACAGCACGCTCAATAATAGAGCCGATCCCAACATTTGGGGGAAAATAAGAATCAGAACCAGATGGGGTGCATGAAATAAAGAGCTTCGATTGAGAGTGAAGGAAACCTTTTTGCTGAAGATCGAATCGTGCGAAGCCGGGTTGTGTCGCAGTTGCCTCTTGAAAGGTTGAAGTTTCTAACAGATCCGTATCCAGACGCTGTGCGTAATCTGCGGGGATCTCACGGAGCTTAATCAAATCGGGGATCTCTGCCATTATAATATGATAAGCATTAGATTATATTATCATGGAAAAAATAAAAAATCGTATTGCCTATAGAAAATAAACCGACTGCTCTAAATTTAAATCCCCTGAAAAAAAATATTCAGGATATTATTTCAAAGATGGATTATTATGATTGCCGTTGGAGCACTCATATATTTTCTTCAGAGGACGGACCCTATAATCCTCCCGTCAATCCCATCTACGAACAATATAAAGAGCCCGAAGCCGAAGATCCCTTTGTCAAGGAGCGATCCTTCTTCGAACACTTCTTTGATTATCAACAACAATATGAAGAGGAATGGCATCAAGAAGAATGCATCTTTCAGCAACCTGATGAGCCTCATGATACTTTTGGATTGAAGCGATCCAAGTCTCAAGAAGAGTTAAGGGAAAATTATAAGAAAGCAGCTCTTCAACATCATCCTGATAAAGGAGGAGATCACGATGCTTTTATCAAGTTGAAAAATGAATATGATCGTCTGAAAAAAAAATTTTGGCGATGAGTTTAGGATTTAGAATAAAAAAAATATATGAATATATAAATGGAAGAGTTTCTTGATACTCGTCTCGTAGAATGCAATCGAGCTCAAGCCACGCGTAAATCGGAAGAGAATAAAGCAGATTGGACGAATACTTTGAATGAAACCATTCAACTTCAAGCAGGGGATAAAGTGTCAGTCCATGCTTCTTATATTGCGGAATCTGGAGCAGACGCAACTCAAAGCGTAGAATTTACTGGAGAGCCGACAGGCAAGATTCACACGATTAAATATACGAAGATAGACGAGATAAAATATTATGTCCCAAATAATCTATCTGATGATTATCCCATCACTCAAAGAGCCACCACTATCACAGAAGATGTCCCCATATTAGATAATGAAGCGACAATCGTGATTAATTATTTCAAGACGATGGATGGATACTCATATAATCAGCTTCCTCGTAGATTTATGCCTGTCCCCACGAATGGCAATTGGAGCATTCATGACTCGGTGGCAAATGGAAGACCTCATCGCGAACCTTATGCAACAGGAACACTTTTAGGATTAGGCAGAGGATATGTCATTGATGATTATAAGTTTGTGTATTCAGATGACAATACAGCTCATCCCACTCCTGTCATCGAAAAATGGATCTTGAAAAATGATAATACGCGTTTCACAATTATGATTCGCGATGAAACTCTCTTATCGCCCACAGGACCTATCTTGCCTCAAGATTTAGCAACAAGATATAATGGGGCAAAGCAGTATTATCCGCGATATTATAAACGTGATATGGAGCAATTCAATTATATGATTTATAGGGAAAAGATCAAGATATCTCTTGATAAAGGATTTGCTTCTTCTTATTTTGTGGCAAATGAGATCACACGTCAGCTTCGTAATGTAGAACTGGAAGATCCTAAAGAATATCGCACCACAACGTATCATCGTAAAGTCAATAGCTCAACCTACAAGACTTTCGCAGCAGGTTGCACGACCTTTAATAAATCAGATAATTATGATGTGGTGCTTAATAATCAAGGAACAGGAGCAGGAGACCCAGGAACAAACGGACCCATAGGATTAGTACAGAGTGGGACGGGTGCGTGGGATGTTAGCGATGGGAATGATAATGATGCAGGGGTGAGAAACTATTATCGATCCTTTCAATTTATTGGAGTGAAGAGACCCGAGATTTATGAAGCAGGATGTGCTCTCAATCCTATTGAGGGTTTTCATATTGCAGGAGCAGTTGATGGAACCGAATTATTTGACGAGCAATATTTCAAAGATGGAGGACTTATCACAAACCTTGAATATAATAAAACCAATCTCGCTCTGCTACGAGATTTTATTAATAGTCAAGCGAAATATCCTGAATTATTCTCACAAAAAAATATCGCGAATTTAATGCCTGTGCTTACGAATATTTATGGAAGAGCACCCGTAGATCCTATTTTACCCGCAGATGATTCGTGGGGATATTATGATGCCTTTGAGCCATTTATCAACGAGAATAATGCGAGATTTTTCCACATGAACCCACAACCTAATCTCAAAACTTCATATCTACTTTATGATGATGTCATCAATAGTCCTCAAATCAGAGAGTCATTATCGCAATTAGGATGCTCTTATTATGATTTCATAGGCACGAATGATGACTCGGGTATCCCTGCTTTTAATCGTGCTCTCGATGAAGATGTTGCCTCCAAACCATTCTTCTTTCATTATGATCCCACTCAAAAAGATAAGTATTATGATAATCCTGATGGTCGTATCCCAACCTCAAATCCTAAATTGACGTATGGATGCTTTGGCCGATCCGTTGATGCTACAGATCCCTTGAAAAATAATAATATTGTGATTTATCCTAACTTGATAGTAGATCAAGCGGGTAATCCTGTGGGGATCCCGAGCCACTTCTTTACCGAAGGAACCAATCAGATTCCTTCGATGAGAAAGTTAGGTTTTGATCGTCATTTTAATGCATGGAGCACTTGTGCGATCCATCTTCAATCAGGAGTGCCTGAAAAGGGTGGGGCTTATAATACAGGAGCAGGAAAATACCCTGATGAGTTTGATAGAGGATTTGCGAATGAAACAGGAGCNGCCCCTCCTACAGCGAGCAACGTCTTGAGTTATCCTAATAGGCAAGTAGATATAATCAATTTCAATAGTCTTATTTATTTAGGAGCCGATGCAGCGGAGCTTGAGTTTGATGGAAATCATTTTGCTTTCAAAAATCTTCACACTCCTTTAGCCAGAGGAGATCTTGAAAATAATGATGTGTTGGGAGGCACAGGAGTCCCGAGTCTTGCTTGCTACAAAATGAATCCACGAGAAGATTATTCAAACTATAATACGACACGACTACCTTATAATGATGGCATCCCATTTAAATATGCGATCGATCCTGGGTCCGCAGCGGATAGGATATGGATACGATTAAATCGCAATCTCACTCCTTTCGCTATCTACGATACAACCACAGGCATCTTCATAGAGGATCTTGGATATGATACAGATAACTGGGAAGATGGTTTGTGGAATAAACTGGGATTTGATTATAAGCAATATAATTCAGGAGTCGAAAAAAGTGATCGCCTAACTTTCGTTGATAGCTCGGTGAAGGACGTGAATATCTTGACGACTAATGTGGAGCTGACGTCAGCAGATACGAAAGGATGGTCTCAAAATCAATATTTGAATCCTAAATTTAATGGGGATCTTTGTGGGATAGGCACTATCTATTTAACTCATACGACTGGCGGAGGAGGAAGCACAAGAATGGCAGATCTGCTTCCCGTCGTCATTCAAACAGGTGTGGATAGCGTCAAGAGAACCGCAAATAATTATCCAGTTGCTCTCAATCAAGGGTTTTATGCGGTCAGATCAGATATCGTCCCACAACACTCTTATAGTGGAGCAAAGCAAGGCAATACAGCTCTGCCTATTGTTGCTGTGATCTCAAAACAAAATCCAGCATCTGATTATTTCTTTGCGGGTCAATCAACGATAGAGCATATCATCACAAAACCAACAACTCTCTCATCTATCAACGTGGCGATAACTGATCCTGATGGATCCTTCTCAAATATTTCAAAGAATAGTGCTGTGATCTTCAGGATCGATCGCAGAGCAAGAATTGATACTCAAGTTGCGAGAGAGGTTTTTGAGAGAGCGTTTGGAAAAAGAAGAAAAAATAAAATGTAAATATATTATATGTCGTTGTCATGGGCTATTGAGTGGGTCAAGAAGAATATTTGCTATCAAGCAGATGAGCGTGAAATAAGAAGGATCGCTACGGCTCTACATGAAGAAGCTCTGCAATTTGAAACGGATCCAAACTACTCTCCATCTTCTGAAGAAGATTCAGAAGTTGAAGAAGAAGGGGAAAAAGAGGTTATATCAATCATACGTGATAAAAAGGGATTTTATAGGATCGCTTAATCAAAAGTAATCACAAACTCGCCCACATTTCTGCCTAATATCTGCATCTCAACTTTCTTTGAGATCCTTTGCTCGTCTAACTCTTGCTTGACTTGAGGAGAAATAATAGGCTCCCACATCCTATTAGAGCACATATTTGCATTCATTAATCGGCAAGCTCTTCTGACAGAAGGAAGATCTCCATATTTCATAATAAAGAGCATATCATCCTCGATCTCTTGCTCTGTATTATATTTTGATTTACACAAGACATATCCATTCTTGCAATAATCTTTTATCTTCTTACAGACATCCATGACTGCTTTCTTTTCTTTGACTGATAAGGATTGCTTTGGATTCTTGCTACAAAGATAAACTTGAAGATCACGACTATCTTTGATCCCATACACGTTATCTCCAAACTTGAGATCTTTATCAAAAGTCGTCATCAATAACTCTTGAATATCTTTCTTATTGTGTGCATGACTATGGATGACAGGGATATTGATCGTATTAATCAAGCAGACTAAATCTGCCTTGGAATGGGACTTATCAATTTTCATCAATTATATAATGACACAGATTATTTTTAATCGCATTAACCGCGTCCTTATGCTTTTGAGTACGAAAATGACGGGTTTTATGCGATCGATTAAATCGTGATCCACAAATACAATCTTGATAAGACTCTTTATCTAATTTCTTTTTTCTCTCAAGAAACTCGTGCTTCTCTTCAGGGGATAAGCGAGGATAACGATATCTTTGCTCGGGTAATAAAAAAGCACGTTTATAATTACAGCAATCATTTTGATCCATATGATATTGCTCTCGCTTGAGAAGCTCACGTGGATCATCACACTCCACGCATTCTAACTCTTCAATCTTATAATCACCATTTGCTATTATTTGTGCGGATGCCATATTTTGTCCTTTACGATAACTTGAAATATGACCTTGAAGTCGCTTATTCAAAGGTTGTCGCGTCGATCCAACATAACTCTTGCCTGAAATATTGCAGGATAACTTGTAAATAGAGCCTATCATTTATACTCTCATAGATAAAAAATTTTTGAAATCTGACGCACCTAATAGGCAGTCCAAGTATCCCACGGACCCTTGACAATATACTCTATTTGATTTTTGACTTTCAATCCCTCAACTTCACCATCATCCCACGACCATCCTGTGTGCTCTTCTCCATATTGAAACCATATCTCTTTGAATTCTTCAATCAATTCATCAGCAGGCTGATCGTAATCATACTTACGTTTCCATATTGTATTGCCATCATAAAGATTATCAGGATTATCCGTGATTATAGTAAATACCTTTTTAACCCATTCTTGAAGTGCAGGTTCATGAATGAAATATCCGATCGACTTGAAATCAGGATTTTTATAACCTTGAAAAAGAGCATCATAGTCAAGGCGATAGATTGATCCATAAGGTTGCAACTTATCCATTAGTTTCAATAGTTCCCCTTCTTTATCTTGTGCTTCATAAACCATCGAGTAAATGTAGGGACGAAATAAATATCCCATTATGATTAGTTTGTAAGTCAATTTGTGATGAAAGATCAGATTTGGATCTCATCAAATTTTCCAGCAAACTCTTCTCCATAATCAAGATGAAAATTATTTTCTCAACAAATTTGACAGGAGCATACAATCTCATCTTTCAACTTCAAAACAAACTCAATTATCACAAACACTTTGACAACTACACTTTAAACAACTCACAAAAAAGATGCCTCGTGGAAAGATGGGAAANGCACAACGAAACATTCGACGTCTTAAAGGCAGAGGGCGGATGATTGCGACTCAACCGAACAAAGCAGAAAAGCAATCTGTAAATCAAGTTGTGGAATGTATGATCACGAAGCATAATATGGATTTCAACAAGTTGCCAGCATGGATGCAGGCTGGAGAAAAGTCCTTGTTAATACAATATCTCAAGGACAAGTATGAGGAGGAAAAAAAGAAGTGATCGCGACAACAAGATAAAAAATTTTTTTCTCAACAAATTTGACAGGATCCCACAATCACATCTCAACTTCAAAACAAACTCAATTATCACGAGCACTTTACACTATGAGCCAACAAATGATCCTTGCTCCACAATCTCTCAAAGAAGAGATCGAGAAACTCAAAGCAGAGAATGAGCAACTCAAACACGAGAATGAGCAACTCAAAAACGATATCTCTGAATATGAAAAATGTATTCCCGAGCACTNTGATATTGCTTATCCTCATAATATTCAAAATATAGTAGATGAGTTTGAAGCAACTATTGATGGACTGAAAACAGAGGTATGGACTCTTGAAGAAGAGAAGAAAGAGTCTGAAGAAGGACTATATAAATGCGACGATCATCTCACATTATTGCAACGATGGATAGATTATAAAGAGGAAGATGGATATTATTATCCTGATAAAGAATTTATCGACAAAGTTTATGCTGATGAGAAACCAAACTCACCCGAGCAAGATAATTTCAAAAAGCGGTATTATGAGCTATATGATATCGTGGATTATTCTAAAGAGGATATTGATTATCATTTCACTTGTCGTGATAGGCATGGTGTGTGGGTGCGACTAAAAGACGGACGAGAGTGCAGAGATAATGATTAAAAAGAAGTGATCGCGATAAGATAAAAAAATTTTTTATTATTCGATCTATCTATTTATTCCTCATCCTCTGATTCATCCTCATCCTCTGATTCATCCTCATCCTCTGATTCATAGAAGTTATCCTTAATCCAATCTTCAAAATTATCAAACTCGTCAGAGATATCAATCAACACATCATCATTTTTGATTTCATCAGCTGTCATATCGCCATAATATACCCGCTTATTTTCACCATCATGATATATCCCTGCAAAACAAGAGTTTAGCTCTGAATATTGGCATTTAATATCAATATCCTCTTTATCAAACCATATGCTCTTGAGATGAAGCCGAGCATTATCAAATGCCTTGATAGGAGCCTCCCACGCCGTGAGAATATTCCTTCCCTCAATATCAGCATCGCATTTTCCTATATACAATTCAAGATTGGCAATTTGTGCTCCATCAAGATCCCACTTCGTTCCCCAGTTCTCTTCATTCCATTTTTCGATATCATTACCTTTAATATTTTCGGGGCGAGGATAAAGCACGTTAAGAAACTCATTCTTGCTTTGTATCAATTCCCAGAGACGACCGATCATATCACGATCTCCATTAATACAGAAGTGGCTTTCACACCAGTTAGGCATGATACTCTTATGCAATTAAGCGAGAGAGTTAGTGTGAGTTAGTGTGAGTT
>FUFK010591921.1_pt1 | contig 13617 bp, 6 predicted proteins | sample 1021851 | NCBI WGS metagenome assembly FUFK01 (sample SAMEA51879418, study PRJEB19060) | metagenome | reverse complement strand
TGGACAGGTGGCCGAGTGGTTAAAGGCAGCAGACTGTAAATCTGCCCGCGCAAGCGTACGCTGGTTCGAATCCAGCCCTGTCCACCACCGCCTTTTCTTTCAGCATCTATCTGCATCCCCAGAAATCCATAGAAACCCTCGGATTTCTGCGGTATATTGCCTCTATTCCGTCCCCACACAGCCGCCGCGATCCACCCGCATCCGAGGCCTAGTGTGGGGAAGGTGTGGGGAAAGGTAGATGCTTCCCCACACTTGTATTTTCCGGAACGGCCTGCGGAAATGTGGGGAAGGAAATGGGCAAGCTCACGGCGGTAGCGGTAAAGGCAGCCTTATCGAATCCGGGCACGTATCAGGACGGGGAAGGTCTTTTCCTCAAAGTGGGGAAAACCGGCTCCGCTTCATGGCTGCTTCGACTCCAACAAGACGGCAAGCGAAGGGACATCGGGGTTGGGAGCGCCAAACTGGTCACGCTGGCGGAGGCACGCGAGAAGGCGAACGAACTGCGCAAGGCAGTGAAGGTCGACAAGCGTGACATTCTCACGGAGCGCAAGGACGAGGCTGCTGCCAAGGTGACCTTCCGTGAAGCAGCCACTCAGTACCACTCAGACAATGAAGCGGGCTGGAAAAGCGATGTCTACACACGCCAATGGTTCGCCAGTCTGGAGAACTACGCTTTCCCCAAACTCGGTGACATGCCGACGGGGAGCATCACAGCGGCTGACATCATCGAGGTCCTCACGCCGATCTGGCAGGAAATCCCGGAAACTGCTCGCCAAGTACGCAACCGGATTTGCGCGGTGCTGGACTATGCGCATGCAAAGGGCTGGCGATCGACCGAAGCGCCGTCTGCCAACAGCAGTCTGAAAGCGGGGAGGGGTCTGCCACGGCAGGTGAAGAAGCCGCAGAATCGAAAAGCGATGCCTTATGTCGCCATCCCATCGTTCCTGACCGCATTGAGGCGCAAGCCATCCTTCGGACGCTTCGCGCTCGATCTCCTCATCCTGACCGGCACGCGCTCGCAGGAGGTCCGACTCGCCACGTGGGAAGAATTCGATCTGCAGGAACGCCTCTGGACGATTCCTGCCGAGCACATGAAGCGCAGCAAGGCACACGTCGTCCCGCTTTCCGAGGCCGCGATGGGCGTCCTCGGAAAGGCGGATGCCTTCAAGGTCGAAGGTGCCGAAGTCGTCTTCTCCGGTGCAACCGGCAAAGCGATGTCCGACATGACGCTGCTCAAGGTGCTGCGCGATATGCAGGAACCTTTCCACGTCCACGGCTTTCGCTCGGCCTTCACGGACTGGGCGGCGAACGCAGGCTTCCCTAACGCGGTGGTCGAAGCCGCGCTGGCACACAAGACGCCAGACGCGGTTCAGGCAGCGTATCGCCGCACCACTTACCTTGGCACCAAAGAGGACCCCGGTATGCGCGTGAGGCTAATGGATGCATGGGGTGCCTATTGCTCCGGTACGGTCACTGTGAGCGAAGCGCTCAACGCGCACGACTAGCGCAACGCTCTCCGTATACAAACCGCCTCAACCGCTGGCGCGCATGGCTCCGCCATGCCGCCTGCCATCCGGCGAGGATGGGAGGGGGAGGGAAAACCGCAAATCGATGCCCTGGCGCGGGCCAGCGGGCGTCAGCCCGCAACCCGGGGGCGTCTATTTGCGGTTTCGGGAACGAGAGGGCGAAGCCCTTGGCGTTCCCGCGCAAGGATCGCGCAAGCGATCCGCACAAACAACGGCACCCTTGCACGGCGCGAAGCTGCCGGACGCCCTGCGCGCGCGATCAGTGCGTCAGCGGGCGTCCGGCAATGAGAGAGGCAAGTGTGCCTGCGGGTTAGCTCAAAAACGCCGCGCCCTCAGGAGCGCGCAGCGCGGGACAGAGCGCGTCCTCCAGAAGCTCCCGCTCAGCTTCAAACTGCTCCTGATCGTCACCCGAATGGGCCGGGACTACAGGCCCGGTCCGCGAAGCGGATAGAGCAGGTCGCCCGAAGGGCAGCGTAATGAAAACAAGCCTGTCGATGGGCAGAGACGGCCTCCTTCTCGCAGCCATAATTCCACGGGAAACGCAATTTCTGTTCGCTGCTAGAAGGGTAAGACTTGCGCGAAATGGCACTCATCCCTATTTTTCGTTCTAGCGGTGGGGGTATCCCTCGCCAACGATATAGCCCAAACGTGTTTCCGGTCACTCCTGATGGCTGATATTGGAAAAAACCGGGNTTAGGGGTCGCTCTTTTTGGAGAGCGACCCCTTTTCGTTTGTCATGCAAATTAGAGGGAACCGGTACCGCGCGAGGTTGAATCGGTTTGGCGCCATCGCCTAACGAAGTGCGCTAAATGGGATAGACCCAAGGGGCTTGGCAGGCATTTTGGGGAATGCTGTATATCCGGGGCGCTGGATATTCCGCCTCGTCTGGTCGTAATAGACTGACAGAATTCCTGACAAAAGAAATTGAAAGCTGTGGTGTAGCTGATGCTCCGCTAGGCTCAGGAAAAGGTACTTCGCCTCCATGGTCTTCGCTGTCAGCTTTTCGGGCGGACGNACCTTGAAAACGTACCATCCTGAGAGATCGCCGATAAATCCGATCATGTCGTCGAAAGTCACGGACGGCGTGTACAAATCCGAAAGCTTTTTGAAGATCCGCCCTTCTTTTTCTGCCGCGCTGTCGGCCAATTGGGAACCTGCGCCCACCAATGCGAGAAAGGGACCTCGGCGACGTTGAGCGGGGTCTTTTCGANCGCATCGACAAACATGTGAAGCGTTCAGCAACGTTCGACACTCGGTCTCGATGTCGGCGTCTCTCAAGGTCTTCTTGACAGACAAAATCGCGACGACGCCTTCAGGGGGAACGATCACCGTCTCACCCATTCGCTGAAACACCGGATAGGTGCCAGTATCATACACGATTATGTCTAGCTGAGTTGAGTGTGTGTCCTCTTCACCCGACCTAAACCGATCATTTTGCCCGGTTTTCACTGCTGGCCGGAGAACGAAGCCAGTGAGAACCTCCAAATCCTTTGGTAGGTACTTTTGAAGGTAACTTCGCAACAGCGCTTCGACATAACGTCCGTCTTCACCCCTATGCTCCGCACCTGCCGTGGTCGGATGTGGAAGCAAAGTCTCGAATTGCCGGTACACGGCGAGCAGCGCACCGACCTCTTGATTCCAGAATTCTCTTAGTCTTTCACCGTCCATATCGCCACCTATTGGCCCGACATACGACGATCAGCAACCCGGACACCCCTTTGTTTCGGGAAGTATATGAATTAGAACACGAACCTTCATTGCCTGAGCGTCCTAGCCGCACAAATTGGATCGAAACCGACCTACAGCCTCAAATTGGGAGAGTATGGGCACTAGCGGATGCACTTCGGGACGCTTGCTGGAGATTGTTTCGCCCTTGAGCTTTGTAATTATACTAGGCGGATGGCCATCGTTCGACGAGGCGGAACACATCACAAGAGTTGTTCTGTCCTATAGGAATCAATCAATAAACCTGTAGTATTCGCTGCTGGGGATCAGGCTCAGGGGGAGCATCCAGTTTGTCACGCCCATTGTTCTCGCAATCAATAGACGCGCTTTCGGACGCGAGTGAACGAAATTGGTCAGACGCAGCCGAGCTTGGGCTGATCTTGCAGGAGTTGCATCATAGAGATTCGAGGGCGGCTGTCGCGCTTAGACAAAGATTGAGATCACGGTTGGACGAACTTTCCGGTAATGCGGCTAAGAAGAGCGATTTCCTGAGTTACAGCGCGTCAGCGCAGATCGACAACGATCAGCTTGCTGAAGATGAGGAGGCGGACACTTCAGCAATCCGCGACGCTGCATCGATTCAAGTCGATGTCGCGGAAAAAATCGGGTTCGTCTCTCAACAGAATGCGGTCCCGCCACTACGCGGAATCTCGGTAACTAACAACCAAGACGAGCCGCTTGAAAAGGCCGTTCTTACTCTTGAAACCGACCCAGGTTTCCTAAGCCCTCGCAGCTGGCAAATCGATTACATCGCTGCTGGCGAAACACTTCACATTCTCGACCAACGGGTCGACATAAGTGCCTCCTACACGAAAGGCTTAAGCGAAAGCGAGCGGGGAACGGTATCTCTCAAGCTTCGCAATCAAGATGGCGAGCCTTTAGCAATGCATGATGCGCCGACTGAATTGTTGGCGTCTGACCAATGGGGCGGCACAGATGCGATGCCGGAGTTGCTTGCTGCCTTTGTAATGCCGAACGATCCCGCCGTAGACAAGGTCTTAAAGGCTGCATCGGATGCGTTGCGACGAGCGGGGCGGCCCAGCGGTATCGACGGCTACGAAAGTGGCGACAGGACGCGTGTATATGAATTTGCCTCTGCGATCTGGGCAGCTGTTGCAGGATTGAAGCTGAGCTATGCCTTGCCACCTGCTAGCTTCGAACGATCCGGGCAAAAAGTGCGCACGCCCAGAGCAATCTTCGATGGTCGGATTGCGACATGCCTAGATACTGCCCTCCTTTTCGCAGCCACGCTGGAACAGGCACGTCTTAATCCTCTAATTGTGCTGACCGAGGGGCACGCCTTCGTTGGTTGCTGGCTACAGCCGCAGGAATTCGCCCAGTTAGTGACAGATGAGGTCGGTATTGTCCGGACCCGGATGGACCTTAACGAGTTGCTGCTCTTCGAGACTACGCTGGTTGCGGACCATCCGCCCTCTCGCTTTTCGCAAGCAGTGGATGAGGGACGACGTCAGGTATCAGAGCTATCGGGCGAAGATCTGTTCGTAGCCCTGGATATCCGCCGCGCGAGAATGCAAAAGCTGCTGCCACTTGCGACGATGTCTGAGACGCGCGAACCCGAAGATGACGACATTGAGTCGGGCCTCGCAGTCGAAATCGCACCAGGCAACATTCCCAAAGCGTTCGACCTATCGCAAATCGACGAACAAGATGACGATCCAACGGCGGATCGGATTGTCGATTGGCAACGTAAATTGCTCGATCTGACAGCGCGAAATCGTCTGCTCAATCTACCCAAGAGCGGCGCANTCCTGTCATTGGTCTGTCCGCAGCCTGGACGCCTTGAAGACATGCTGGCCGACGGGAAAGACTTGCGCGTCAAGCCTCTCCCAGACCTTGCGATCGGTGGACGGGATATCGAGTTGCACCGCCAGCGTAGCCGCGAAGATTTAAAGTCAGAGCATGCGATAGCAGGCTTGGAACGCCTGGAAATCTACGCTGAACTGGAGAAACAGAAACTCGATGCAGCTCTGATCAAACTGTATCGTTCGGCAAAATCTGACCTTGAGGAAGGTGGTGCCAATACCCTTTATTTGGCGCTNGGCTTTCTTGAATGGAAGAAAGACGTCGGCGATGCTCGAAGCTACCGCGCGCCGCTCATCCTCCTGCCCGTCAGTCTAAAGCGGAGCAGCGCACGTGCAGATATGAAACTGTCTGCGCACCCTGACGATGCTCGCTTTAACATGACACTTCTGGAGTTACTGAAGACTGACTTTGGCCTTGCGATTGGTGGGCTGGATGGNGACCTGCCCACAGACGAGAGCGGGATCGACGTACAGGGCATTTGGAATCACATTCGTCACGCGATCAAGGATTCTCCCGGCTTCGAAGTGCGAGAGGATGTGGTTCTCGGCATATTTTCTTTCTCCAAGTATCTCATGTGGAAGGACTTGGTCGACCGTGCCGATCAACTGAAAGAAAACGCTGTCGTCAAGCATCTGATCGAACGCGGGACCGAAAAGTTCAGCGGTGGGGACGGTTTGCCCGAAATGGCGCGACCGGAAACACTCGACCGGGATATCGATCTCTCGGACCTCTATGCACCGCTACCGGCAGACTCATCGCAACTCGCCGCCGTCGTCGCGTCGGGCCAAGGCCATAATTTTGTGCTCGATGGACCGCCAGGAACGGGCAAATCGCAAACTATCGCCAACATGATTGCCCATAATCTGGCGCTTGGCCGCCGCGTGCTCTTCGTATCTGAAAAGCGTGCCGCTCTCGACGTTGTCTATCGCAGGCTCGAGGCGGTCGGTCTGGGTGATTTCTGTCTGGAGTTGCATTCGCATAAGAGTTCAAAGGCCGAGGTTCTGCGTCAGTTGGGCGAAGCTTGGGATGCCAAAGGGGCATTGTCATCCGATGAATGGCAGCGGGAAACCACGCGTCTCACGCAATTGCGCGATGAACTCAACGGCTTCACGCAGGCACTGCACAAGGTCCATTCAAATGGACTGACAATCCATGATGCCATTTGGCGCAGCGTTGCCGATGAAGGCCGGGCCGTACCCACGTTGCGATGGCCTGCCAGGACAGAGCACAGTCGTGATCAGTTGGATCAAATGGCCGATCTGGTGCGCAAGCTCGAGTTAACTCATCTTGGCCTCGAATCTTTGCCGCAGACTGTGCTCGGCAGCGTAGCAGCTACTGAGTGGAACAACGCTTTCCAGGCAAGCCTGATTGCCGCGAGCCAGAACCTTCAGTCCGCTGCGTCGAACTATCAAAGTGCAGCGATAACTGCGCAGTCGGCGAGCAACCTGCCGCTGCCTGCTTCTGGGCCAGACGAAGCATCGACGCTCTCAGACGTGCTCTCGGCGGTGTGCGGGGCTAGCGGAGCAAACGTTGGTTTTGCCTTTTCCGCTGACGCGAATTCCACGATTTCGGCTTTGGACCAATATGCTGAAGTTCTTGGTGAATATCACGCTGAAACTGCCCAACTGAGCGTCGGATACGCGGAGGATAGCGAGCGAAACGTCGATCACGAGAGCTTGGCAGCAGCATGGGCCGCTGCAGCGGACAAGTTCTGGTTCTTTGAAACTCTTGCACGCGGCAAGGTGGCGAAGGAACTCGCGAGCCTAGGCGGAACGCCAACCCGTCCCGATCCGGAAAACGACTTGCCTGTTCTGGCCCGCTTAGCTGCGCTGAGAGAACGGCTTGATGCGATAGCTCCAAGCCTCTCGCCGCTCCCGGGCCTTGCATCCCGGAGCAGCGATCCCGCGAAGTTGAAAGAGCTTGCCCGGACGGCGCGCGCGATCAAGGGACTCATCGCGGCACATGTTGATGGCGTTGATGAATTTGCCAGACTGAATCAGGCGGTGCGCTCGCTTGTCGTCGATGCCAACGACATGTTGCAATCAGGCGGGGCTATTTCTCAAGCAAGTGAGAAGTTGGCGTTTGCCACGAAGGAATGGTCCGACAGACTTCGAGATTTCATCGAGGTCAGTGGATCGCCCGTTGTGGGAGAGGACTTCGATAGCCTTTCCCAAAGTCTACAAGCGATCGTCGACTCCAAGGCATCAATGCAGCGCATTTGCCAGTGGAACGGAGCCAGGGCGGAGGTCGAAAAGGCCGGACTGTCCGAGTTTGCCGACCTCATTGAAGCTGGATTGCCTAATGGCGAAGCTGTGCCGCTCTTCAAGACGGCCTATGCGCGCTGGTTCGCCAACTGGGCGATCGATGACGAGCCGCTGCTCGCCAATTTCAACGCCAACATTCACGAGGACACGATCGCGCGCTTCCGGGAGCACACCGAAAGAGTTCAAGGTTTGACAGCCAGGATTGTGCGCGCGCGACTTTGCTCAAATATTCCCGGGAAGGACGATGTCGCGCGGAGTTCCGGCTATGGCATATTGAAGCATGAGCTGACGAAGCAAAGGCGCCACAAGCCCGTTCGCCAGCTGGCCGAAGAGATGGGCGGCGATTTCAATTCACTGGCTCCGTGTATGCTCATGAGCCCTCTTTCAATTGCGCAATACCTGCCCGCAACGCAGGACTTGTTTGACATTGTCATCTTTGATGAAGCTTCGCAAATTACGCCCTGGGACGCCGTCGGCTCCATCGCGCGTGGTAAGCAATTGGTCCTTGCTGGCGACGACAAACAGATGCCGCCGACCAATTTCTTCAGCAAGGGAGCCGCTACCGTTGGCGACGACAGCGACATCATCGACTTGGACAGCATTCTCGAGGAATGCCAGGGAGCTGGGATCCCGAAGCGGAGCCTCGATTGGCACTATCGCAGCCGACATGACTCCCTGATCGCGTTTTCGAACTCGCGATACTACAAAAACAAGCTGGTCACTTTTCCGCCACCTCAGACGCGCGAAAGCGCCGTCGAGTGGAAGCGTGTTGAATCCGTGTATGCCAAGGGAGCTGGCCAAACGAATTCCGGCGAAGCCAAAGCAATTGTTGATGAAGTGAAGCGACGCCTGAAGGGGGTGCAGCCTGGCGAGGAAACCCTTGGGATTGTCACCCTGAACAGCCAACAACAAGAACTGGTTTTGGACCTTTTGGAGACCGCGCGGACAGGTGACTTTGCATTCGACGCTCATTTTTCTGACGATCTGGAAGAGCCTGTCTTCGTGAAAAACCTCGAAACGGTTCAGGGCGACGAGCGCGACATAATTATCCTTGGAACGACTTTCGGCCCGACCGAACCCGGATCACAGAAGATGTCTATGAACTTTGGTCCGTTGAATCGCGAGGGTGGTGAACGGCGTCTCAATGTTGCGGTTACCCGCGCTCGAAAAGAGATGCTCCTGTTTACTAGTTTCGATCCTGGGATGATCGACCTGTCACGGACGGGTGCAAATGCCATTCGCGATCTCAAGCACTACATCGAGTTTGCCGCAAAAGGGCCGCGCGCGCTGGCGGAAGCTCATCAAGGTTCAGTCGGCGTAACAGAGTCGCCGTTTGAAGACGCAGTGAAACTGGCACTCGAGCGGCGCGGTTGGACCGTGCGCCCTCAGATCGGTGTTTCTGGATTCCGGATCGATTTGGGAATCGTCCATCCAGACCGGCCAGGCGACTACCTGGCCGGCATCGAATGTGATGGAGCGATGTATCACAGCGCCCTTACCGCACGTGACCGGGATCAAGTTCGTCAGGCCGTTCTTGAAGGCTTGAACTGGAAAATCATTCGCATCTGGTCGACCGATTTCTGGGTTAATGCCGATCGCGCGATGGACGTCGTTCAGGGACGGCTGGACGCACTACTTGAGGCCGATCGGGAGCGAGTAATCTCCGAAGCCGAGACAGTCGATCCAGTCCCTGAAAATGAGAGGGCGGGCGATAGCAGCCCCGCTCTTGCAGGCAGGGAAGCTGAATCAACCAGCACGGCAGACCCAACCGCATTTTCTGAAGACAGGCAGCCTGAAGAAGGAAATCTGACTTCGGACGATGCGATGGTTGAACTCCCGATTTCAGGGGATGACAGCGACACTACAAATGCCAGTCGTGGTGGCAGACAACCATATCGGTACACTGACTTTGAACACATTTCAGGACGTATCAAACCCGACCTCTTTGCCGAGCCCGAATACAGCCAAGTCATCGCCGAAATGATTAAGCATGCGGTCGAGACTGAGGCCCCGATCGAAAAGTCTGCCTTGGCAACCGTGATTGCAAGGGCTCACGGTTTCAAGCGCACTGGGAGCCTGATCGCCGAGCGGGTGGAGAAGATCGGTCGGAAGCTCTTCTACTACAGGCAAGAACGCAGCGGGAGGACATTCGTCTGGCGGGACGAGCATCATTGCGACACTCTCACCACTTGGCGCGAGCCAAGTGACGAAGATCGAAAAAGGCCGATCGAAGACATTCCGGAAGAAGAGATCATTCTGGCTGCAAGGGATTTCGAGTTTGACGACGACATTCCCCGCGCAATCGCCGTGTCATTTGGGTTTTCACGTCTCCGCGCTCCTTCGCGCGAGCGGATAGAGGAGGCACTTCATGCTGGAAGAGACGCCAGCGAGTCAGACACATTTGAAGAACCAGAACCTGCGATTGCAACTGCCCAATCGACGATTTCGTCGCGTGTTACAGAAAGCGAAGTGCAGCAAGCAATCTTAAAGCTTTTAGCTGACGGAAAGTCTTGGACTAACGGACAACTCAAGTCCGCTCTTAAGGCTATCTTGCCCCTCTCCCCGGCTGACCGCGAACGCGCCAATCATCGACCGAACGAAGAGAAGTGGGAGGAACTGGTCAATAATGCGCTGTCGCCGTCACGCGGCAATTCGCTTTACGGTAAGGACTTAATCGAGAACGTAGATCGCGGAGTTCACAGGCTTCGAACGTTGAGGACGGCCCCTTAGGCCCTGACGGTGTGCTAGATGAACACTATAACAAACAACGAGGCATGCTTGAGCATCAAGGCCAAGCACATCGGCCCGATCATGGAGCTAGATGGGAAGCTCTCACCAAAGGGCCAGAACCTGCTGTTCGCCACTAGCGGCACGGGTAAATCCTTCATCTCGCGAGCTCTCCGTGCACTCGATGGGCCGGTCGGCGAGGGCGAGAAGGACATCGATCCTGCGGACGTAGTCTCGGAGGAGGGTTCGAACGGCGTGCTATCACTTCTCGAAGGAACAGCCGAGATCACCAAGATCGCGTTTGACAAGACTTTCGGCCGCATCACCCGCTCTCCCAGCCAATACATCTTCCACGTCTTCTCGTCCGACTACGTCGGCGCCGAGCTTGCAAGCCGGTCCTACGTGCTCGACGGCGACATCGACCACCAGATTATTCTCGGCAAAGAGAACCTCGAACTGCAGGACAAGGAGAACGAGCTTGCGAAGCTCGACGGCGAGCTCGACGAGGCCGTGCGCGAACTCAGGAATGCGTACCAGAAGGGCAAAGACAAGCTCCAGTCCGACCTATCGATCCGCGCGAACTTACAAGACTTCAAGGGCCTGGAATTGGACAAGTGCCGCACACTCGGCAGTCGGCCAGAGAAGCTCCCGACGAGCGCGGACATCCTAGAGCAGTTCAACGCCCTGAAGGCGGTGCCGACCGATCCCGACAAGCCCATCTCCTCCGCGGCGCTGAGCGTTCAACTCGATCTGGACGCGGCCAGGGCTTTGCTGGAACGAAAGATCGACCAGTCAACCATCGCTGCCGAAGTGAAGGCCAAGATCGAGGCGGACAGGGAGTTCTTTGAGAAAGGCGTGAAGCTCGTCGGAGACGACGATGAATGCCCTTTCTGCACGCAAGAGCTGGGCGCAGACGCCAAGGCAGTTATCGACGCCTACGTGGCCTACTTTGCCGACGCGGAGGCGAAGGCGCAGACTTCGATCAGGCGCATGAAGGGCCAGACGGCGGCGATCCGCGAGGAGCTCTCTCGGAGGGGGGCCAGTCAGAACCAGGCGATTATCCGGTACGACGCGCTCAAAGTCGCCTTTCCGTCATTAAGTAAGACGGCGCTCGACACCGATGCAGCGCACAGGGACGAGATGTTAGAGCTTCTGGACGAGCTCGACGCGCTGCTAGACGACAAGGCTGGCGACCTCACCCGCTCCATCGCGCTGCGCGAGGACTTCGGGATCGAAGGACCGCAGACGAAGATCAACGATGTCAGAGAGACCAACCGGACGCGCATCGATAAGCTCAACTCGACGGTGGACAATTCTACCAACGAGAGGCTGGCATTGCAGCGCCGCGGGTGCTCGGCCTTCAACTATGGATTCCGGGACGACAACAAGGCCGCGCTCGAAGAGCTTGCGACAAAGGAGGCGCAGCGGAGTGCTCTCTCGGACGAGATTGAGGCTCTGAAGAAGAACAGCGGAGAAAAGGTGGAGGCGCGCGAGAAGGTGGCCGACACCCTGGAGGAACTTATCTGCTTCGCTTTTCACGGGCGCTACTCCTTTAATCGGGAAAACTTCAGCGTGAAGCGCGACAAGAAGGACATGGTGCGGGGTAGCGACCGGACCCTTAGCGACGGCGAAAAGACCGTCCTCGCGTTCTGCTACTTCGTGGCGCAGTCGCACTTGAAGATCGGCGAGGTGGGCGACTATCGCAAGCTCTACCTGATCGTCGACGACCCCGTTTCGTCCGTCTCGTTCGACTACGTCTACTGCATCTGTCAGATACTCAAGACCCTACGCATCGACGGCGGGGACATAAGGATCAACACGAACGGCTCCGAACGCCCAATGCTCCTGATCCTCACGCACCATGACTTTTTCTACAACGTCGTGCTGAACAACAACGTGGTGAAGAAGAGCGCACTGTTCCAGCTAGTGTCGCGCGGGCACAAGCACGAGGTCGTCCATCAGAAGGACTTCGTCGCTCCGCATGTATTCCATCTGCAACACATCATCGACGTGGCGACCTCCAAAACGGCGCCGAACCCCTCCACGCCCAACGCCGTCCGGTCGGTGCTGGAGGGCATCTGGCGCTTCGCGTATCCCAAGAAGGCGGACCTCCAAGCGTTCTTGAACGAGGTGAACTCTCAGCACGGAGTTCAGGTGCGGAGCGTGCTGATTCAAGACATGAGTCACGGCGGGAAGATGTGGACGGAGAGTCCCCTAAGTGCCGACATCGAGACGGCCTGCAAGGAAGCGATCGAAATATTGCGCTACTACGCTCCCGGACAGGTCGAGGGCGTCCACAGGTTCAATGGGGTGTTTGATCCAATTCCACCAATGAGCGCCGCGCCATAAAATGCTCAACCATTGACTGGGTGAACGCAAAGCAGACACTGTCTCACTGCGAGATTCGCGCAGCTAGCGGCTCTCCGCGATCGTTCAGGCAAGGCGCAGATGGGTGTTGTCCGGAACGGAAGCGAGCGTGGCAAGCACGATGGCGTGAACGAGATCCGGACACATGTTCAAGATACGATCTCGACTGTACGATGCGAACTCGTGCGTCTCTTTTCTACAAGGGATCTGAGACTTTCAGTCAGAATGAGCGTCGAGCTGCCCAGCTTGATGAACTCGATCTCGCCTTCTCCGATCAGCACATAGAGAGTGCTACGCCCTATACCGAGATAGCGACAGGCCTCAGGTACGCGCATTGCGATCGGCTCAATCGTGGACTCCTGTTTCCGCTTGGTCCGCTTATCTGTTGTTTCTGCTTTCCGCATGCCGGTCGGTCCTACCATCTTTCGGGTGATGACGGACCGACCTGGGGGACATGGAGGGGAGCAGGCAGGCCCGCCATCGAGACCAATTATCAGTGAATGTGGCCGGATCGCGCTACATGACAATTCTACGCAAATGCCGCCATTTTCGCGCCATTGCGCCGATCCGCGAAGCAGTTTAAGCGGTATTGCATCTGCACACGTCCTTGCGGACCAGCGCGGACCAGCACTCGTAAGCATGTAGTGACCGTTTGGTGTGCTATTCGGCTAAGCGCCGTCGCCGTTTCAATTGAAAAGGAACGGGATTTTAGAAAGACCGCCGCACGGTATCTCACGGTGCCGCCGCATATCACTCAACAAAACCAACCACCTGCAGCATGGACGACGGCGCTGCTTTTATCTCGCCATCGTAATTGGGCCCTTATTCTTGGCCCGTTTCTGCATCTTCGCTCTCCTTTCCAAGTCATACATTCAAGTGTGCTAGTAGTCGATAGAGCACGCCAGTATTGGCGCTCTGGTGTGGGGTGGTCCCCGCAATCGTTCGTGCTCCGCCCTGCATGCCATGCAGGCGCACATGTCCGCGTCGGGATCGCGAGGCCACACATCCAATCACGCGCGATTGACCGCTCTCTGGGAGCGCTGTCGCCGGCAAGATATCGTGCTCTTCGCATCCGCTTCGATCCACCTCAACCAACCGCCATCACGGCGGAACTCGTGCTATCGTTTCGTGCTCAAACTGCTCTCATGATGCAGCGCGCGTGCCTCATACTGTCACCGCAACTG
>FUFK010063497.1_pt1 | contig 13626 bp, 21 predicted proteins | sample 1021851 | NCBI WGS metagenome assembly FUFK01 (sample SAMEA51879418, study PRJEB19060) | metagenome | reverse complement strand
AGGGTTCTTTGGATAATGAGTAACACACTTAGAAGAAAAATGTTCAAACTTGGTGGTAGTGCTAACACGCATGGTGTGGGCATCACATCAGGTCTTAAGATGAACAAAGGTGGCCGTGTGGGGTTTCAACAAGGTAATGTGGTAAATCCAAACCTTCGCCCTCCTCTTTTTAATTTTGCTTTACCAGGTAGTCCTAACTTTGATCCAAGATTTGCACCTCTTAGTGAACAACTTCAACCAACAAGAGAGGCTCTGGCTAGATTAACAGGCGGTGGCATATTACAAAGTTTAGGTTTAGCTGGCGATCCTAATTTTCAAATTGGTCAGAATTTAACACAAGAGGGTGGTTTTTTAAGCCCAGAAAGTTTTGTAACAAACGAACAACTAAGACAAAATTTATTAGAACAATCAATTAATACAGATAAAATAAATATAGCAACAGATGAAACTGGAAGCTACAAACCAATGTACACGTATAATGAAGCAGGAGATCCAGTTGGGTTGACTGAAAGAGGAGAGACCTCTGCAAAGTCGTTAGTGGGAGACACAGCTGCAAAAACTCTTAAAGATGAGTTGACAAAAGCAGATGAGGCACCAGCTCCGGAAGAAACACCTCCAGCACCAGATGAAGGCACAGAGGATATTGATGGTGATGATGCTGTTAGCTTAGAGGATGAAGCAAACTTTGAAGAAAAAGTTAGAGAAAGATCTGCTATAATTCAAGATCTTCTTGAAACTGATTCAAAAGCTGGCATTGGGGCTCAAGCTTTGTTGGCTGGTAGCGCTAAGTTATTAGAGGGCAAGGGAGCAGAAAGTTATGCGGAGGCAGCTCAAGCTGTCGGTGATGTTTTAACGAACAAAGCAAAAGAAATGAGAACAATGAGAAATCTTGCAACTACACAAGCGATTAAAGATGTAACTGCTGCTGAAACAGCTGAAGCACTAGCTGAATCAAAACTAAAGTTGTATAAACAGAGTTTTCAACAAAAACTAGATGAGTTGGGTATTGTAGACGCAAAAACTAGATTAGGTTTAATTTCTGCATTTACAGANGCTACAGGTGATCCATCAGAGGGAGCGGATGCAGCTTTTGTAACTGAGGCCAATCTTGAAACCCCTGGAAAGCTTAGAACCATACCAAGAGACCTTAAAGATCCTAAACAGGTGGACGTCGATGCACTAATACCTGGCACTGTTTATTACAGTCAAGGTAAATATTATGCGACAGATAAAAATGGTTTATTTTCTGAAGCATTAACTAACTATGAAAGCGCTTTACAATTTACACAAACGGGTGGGTAGTTTATGCCAACACTAGAAGAATTAGCGTCGGGCGGTTTTAAACAAGAGCCCGATAACAGAGTAGGCGGTTTAACCAGTTTTTTTTCTGGTTTTGCATCCGGATTAATTGATATTCCTCGAGGTGTTTTTTCACTAGGAGCATCTATTATAGATTTAGGGTTGGATTCCGGATTGGCGGCTAAAGTTGAACGTGCTTTTGATGATATAGATCCTTTTGATGAAGCCGCTGAAGCCACGGCAGCTGGTCGTTTTACAAAACTTTTAGCAAACATAGCAATTCCTGGAACCGCTGGATTTAAGATAGGTAGTAGATTAGCTAGAACTGCTGTTGATGCTTCTAGAAAGAAAAAATATTTTAAATTAACAAAAGAGGTGTTGGATACATCAAAAGAACCTTTATCATTAGGGCAAAAACTAATAGTCGGGTCAGGCAGCGCATTGGGGTCAGGTGTTGCAGATGCTATATTTACAGCAGAAACTAATTTAGAAAATTTTGCACCTATTTTTACAGAGCCTCTTCAACTTGATTATGAGGGTAGAGACTCTGCAGCACAACAACTTATTAGAAGAGCACAATTTGGAACTGAAGGAGCTGTATTTGCAGGTCTCATAGGTGGTGCTTTGTATGGTGTAAAATCTCTTAGAAACAGAACGAATATTTTAGAAAGTGACAATAAAGCATTAGATAATTTTTACGCTAATTTTAGACCTAGAGGAATTAAACCACAGAAAGGTTTTGAATTAGAAAGAGTAGCCGTTGGTAGGAAGTCTGCCGACATTAATTTAGCGTCACAAATATCTAGAGAGATTGATCAAGACATTGATAGAATGTTTCCAGCGCTCAAAAGAGCTTTTGATACCAGCACGAAAGACACTAGAAGACAACTTACATCTGATTTAAACAGAATACTAACAACCGGTAAACCTGTTATAAAAAGAGACGATGAAACAAAAATGATTACCGACATATTTTTCAAACCTTTAGACAACAGGTTTAAAAATTTAATTTCAAAAAAACTTGGTAATGCAGCAGGTAAAGAGGAAATAGACTCAATTTTTGACAATATGAATTTAATACGAGACAAGTGGGGTAAAATGTTTACTGAACTTGGACAACGAATCACAGATGAAGACAATTTAAATCAATTTTATAATTTATTTGGTAAAAAATTTAAAGGCTACTTAGATAACACATATGAAATATTTGAAAACAAGTCTTCTATCCCTTTTTTAAACTACAAACCATCAGCAGAATCTTTGGAAAATTTTATAAAAATGGCTCGTGCTTCTGACAAGTCTATAACAAGAGAAGAGGCACTTAAAATGGCCGATAATATTATTAAAAATTCAAAACCCCCTACAGGTGGTAAAGTTAAAGAAGGTAGAACATTAGGTATCACGGTGCCTCTAGGTGACAAATTAGTTAAAACATTTGTTAAAAAGACAGCGTTGGATGACATTGTTAACAATGAACGTGTTGGTCTTGATTTTATGAAACCAAAACAAAAAAAGGTTGTAGAGGATTTGCTTGGAAAAGTAGACACACCATTTGCAACTATTTTAAATGGCACAGCCCGGCTTTCTATGTTGACAAGACGAACTCAGTATTATGATGACATGATAAGAGCTCAAGATGATCTNCCTGTGAATGAACGATTTTTATTTCCAAATACACCAGAGGGCATAGAAGCTGCAAGAGATGCTTTTAAACATTTAAATATTAGAGCTCTTAATGTTGATCCCGGTGGTAAACTAGATGCTGGGTTTAATTTGAGAATAAACAGTTATGTTACTGATGCAAAACTAGCTGAGGCTTTTGAAAAAGCAGGTGGTGTCGTAAAGGATCAAGGCACGTTGGAATTGTTATATCACAATTTTATCTTATATCCTAAAGCCACATCACAACTAGCAAAAACAGTATTAAGTCCTGTTACACATTTAAGAAATCTTGTTAGTGCGGCAGCGTTTGCGTCAGCAAATGGAGTTCTTTTTGAAAATCCAAAAGAAATTGCAAAAGCTTTTAGAGACTCTTATCGGGCTTTAGATGTTCCGTTAAAAGGTGCAAGAAAAGATTTAGCTTTTTACAGGGAAATGCTTGAATTAGGAGTTGTCAACACTCAGGTTCAAGCAAGAGAAAACGCACGGCTTCTATCCGATGTTAATTTTGGTGAGACACTGTCCTCCATAAGCGCTATTAAAGGCATGACAAAAAAACTTAGTAAATTAAAAAAAGCCTCTCAAGATTTTTATGTAGCTGAAGACGATTTTTGGAAGATAGGATCTTTTGTACTAGAAGAATCAAGGCTACGTAAAGCTTATGAAAAATATGGAGTATCAAAAACAGCTAAAGAAATAAGAGCAGAGGCTGCTGATATCGTAAGAAATAATATACCGAACTACGATATGGTAAATAATTTTATTCAAGGTTTAAGAAAGCTACCTTTTGGTAATTTTGTATCTTTTCCCGCAGAAATAATAAGAACCTCCGTTAATATTCTCAAAAGATCTGCAAAAGAAATAACAGATTCAGTTGAGGTAGCTCCGGGTAAGTTTGTAAAACCCCTCGCTGGTATAGGTTACAAGCGATTAGCAGGTTTTGGTATAACAACAACTGTTATACCTTATGGATTAACAGAGACTTTTAAGGCGGCTTATGATGTTACAGAAGATGAAATGGAAGCATTACGACGATATGTGCCTGAGTGGTCAAAAAACTCTACGTTAATACCAATAAGAGGTGATAATGGTAAATTAAAATATGTAGATTTTTCACACGCCAACGCATACGACACAATCACTAGACCTGTAACCACCTTATACAACGCAGTGCAGAGAGGTTTAAAAGATGATGCCAGACTCGATGAAGAGATATTATTGGGTGTTTTTGAATCAACTAAAGAACTAGGTTCACCTTTTATAAGTGAATCTATTTGGACTGAGGCTGCAACAGATATTATATTTAGAGGTGGTAGAACAAGAGAGGGTAGAAGACTATATACAGATCAAACACCGGTTGGAGAAAAATCAATGGCCATACTTTCTCACATAGTAGAATCTCAAATGCCTGGATCAGTGGATCAATTCAAAAGACTTGATTTAGCCATAGAACCTGTTGATGTTTTTCAAAAAGGTCGGTTTGATAAATATGGCAGGAGTTACGAACTGGGAGATGAAATTGCAGGTCTCGTGGGTTTAAGAGCAGTAGAGGTCGATCCAATAAAATCAATAGATTTTAAAATAGCTAATTTTAGAGCAGGTGTGAACAACTCTAGGCGTGAGTTTACATCTCCTTTATTGAGAGGTGGACCAGTAACACCAGAACAAATTGTAGATCGATTTGATATAGCAAACAGATCTTTATATAATGTTCAAAAAGANTTTTTTAAAGATTACTATGCAGCTCTTCAATTAGGTGCAAGTCCTACTTTATTGGACAATCAGTTCAAAGGTCGTGTATCAACAAAACAATTAAACTCTATCAAGAGAGGTTTATTTACACCGTTTAAACCATCCATAAATATTGAACGAGCGTTTAGAGAGAATGCAAGAGAACTAGGAGTGGCTGATCCGTACCGCGCTGCAAAACCAAGTGTGCTAGCACGATTTAGAACATATAATAGAGTGCCTCTGCTTATGGATGATCTACCTATCTTTGAAAATCCTTTCTCCGGCCTAGGTGCAGGCATCACAGATGAAACAACAAGTCAAATATTACCTGGACTAACAACACCACAGGCAGTTACCACTGGTGTTTTACCAAATAATATGCAAAATACGCTAGCTAAGATACAAACTGTAGATGATTTTATAAAACCATGAATGATACTGTAAAAGGCATAACACCAGANGGNGACAGAGAACANATNATATCTNTGTATGGACATGTNAANGGCGTAGANCGTGAAATAGAAATAATNAAAACAAATCANCTNAAACACCTGGATGAAAAAATTTCACANGTGCANNTNGATGTAGAAGCTTTGGGGGGCAAGATAGACAAAATCTATTGGGTAGTTCTTACCACGGTGGGTGCCGTTGGTTTAATTGTAATAGAAACTTTATTGGGGATGATATGAAACTATCAGCAAACTTTACACTGTCNGAACTGACAAAATCACAAACTGCTGTGCGCAANAACATTAANAACGAACCATCAACNGCNCANGTAGAAAANCTTATTCACCTAGCGGAGACTGTCCTNCAACCTGTGAGAGATCANTTTGGTAAACCGGTCGTTATATCTTCAGGCTATCGTAGCCCAGAGCTGTGCGAAGCTATCGGGTCNTCGNCTAAGTCACAGCATGCCAGGGGTGAGGCAGCAGACTTTGAGATAATGGGAGTTGACAATATGCAACTTGCCATGTGGATTAATAAAAATACAGATTTTGATCAATTAATTCTGGAATTTTATGAGCCAGGAGATCCAAATTCTGGATGGGTGCACTGTTCAGCGGTGAGGGAAGGGTCGAGAGCACAAGTATTAAAAGCAAGCAAAGTAGAAGGCCGGACCAAATACGAAAACATACTTCTGATTTAAATCCAGTCTTTAATGTCTTCGCCCATAATTTCATTTGCAATGTTTACTTTGTTCTTAAGTGATTTGATTATACGGTCATCTATAGTCTTTTCTGCGACCAAGTCTATATAAGTAACACTGCCAGTCTGGCCGATACGATGAGCTCGGTCTTCTGACTGTAACCTTTTTTCAAGATCATAGTTGTTAGAATAGTAGATTACGGTGTTTGCAGCTGTAAGTGTAATTCCATAGCCTCCAGTTTGTGCATTTCCTACAAAATAGCGTGTAGGGCCGTTTTTCTCTTGAAATAGAGCAATGTTGTCCTGGCGGACCCTAGGGTCCACCCCACCGTGATATTCGACTGTAGACGCATCTCCGTAAGCTTTTTTCAAAGATTCGACTATATTTTTTATATCTTCTCTGTAATTTGCCCAAATTATCACTTTGCCCTCGGTCTCCTCCAAACACTCCATCAAAGCTGTCAGTCTGTTATTTTTTATGGGCAATGTTTCGCCATCATCTGTCTTCATGTGACCACAAGTTATTTGATGCAGGCGCAACAGTGTAGTCAAGGCTGACATCGAACTCATAACTTTGCCATCTTGTTCTGCAATTGCAGCGTTCTTCATAGTGATGTACATTTTCTTTTGCTCGTCAGACAACTCTACATTTCTGGTTACAAAAACTTTTTCTGGTAAATCAAGACAATCTTCTTTCAACACGCGATATGAAAATTTTTCTAGTTTGTCTGTTAACTCATCGAGTCTTCTATAAGATGTCACTAGCTGCACAGTCCTGCCGCCAAAATTTCTCTTGACCATGTTTGCNTANCTTGATCGAAAAGCATAGTAAGATGCTTCATCAAGGTGATACGGGTCAAGAAACTTGCACTGAGTGTATAAGTCAAGTGGTGACTTTGTGACTGGAGAGCCTGTTAATATTCTACGGTACTTCGCGAGATCCCCTATTTTTAAAATATTTTTTGTTCGCTTTGCTGTCGGACTCTTGATCGTTGTAGATTCATCAATCCCTATCAAAGCTCTTCCACCAAATATGTTAAGGAAAGAATATGCAAAGTCCAGTCCTTTTGATGTAGAAAATGCTTCTACGTTCATTATCAATATCTTAAGATCTTCACCGCCATCAAATAATGTGTCAAGCTCCGCCTGTTTTTTCTTCGTGATATTCGGATCCCACAAAACTTTTGTGTGAGTTATGTGATCAGGAAGATGAACAGGAAACTCTATCTGATCCCAGTTCTTGTACACACCTTTTGGAGCCACGATCAATGCGCCGCGGACCGCGCCTTTGTCATACAGCATAGCGATATTATCAACGAGGACCTTGGATTTACCTGTACCCATCTCCATAAATAATGCGTATGTGCTGGCTGCCCACGATTTTTCTAATGCCTCCAGCTGATGCGCGTATGGCTTAGTTTTAAACTTATAATGTTTTATCATATTTTCTTTCTTGACATTTATATAATCATCACTATGTTAGATGTCAAGAACAAATAGGAGAAAGAAATGGAACAAGATCAGATTATATCGTCTTTATTTAACATGTTGCAAAAAAGCAACAATGAAAAAATAAATATGCAATTGACAATAGATAAGTTGACAATGGAGATCGACGCACTTAAGAAAGAAGATAAGAAAGCAAACAAAAAGAATGAAGAATAGATTTTTTGAATTATACAGCGGCACACAGTTAACACAGTTTTTAGAGTTTATTAAAGATAATCCTGAAGAAAACTTTGTGTATGTGTTACAGCACCCACCACAAAACATAAATATTATGTCGGCATCAGACTATGGATATCTGGTTATTTGTTTACCAGAAAATTCACAGATGATGTTCAGTCCTGCGCCATTTATTAGAAAAATGCGTAAAAATTTACAAGATTTTAAAGAGACTGATTACATACTTTGCACAGGTGATCCGGCCATTATTGGTTTATCTACTGCAATTGTAAGCGACATAACAAATGGTAAATTTAATTTACTAAAATGGGATAGACAAGAAACAAGATACTATCCTCTTTCATTTAATTTATACGATAAAGGAGAATAAAAATGATTGAATGGAATTGTAAAACTGTAGATTATTATAATCATGAACATAATGGACATGAACAAGTTATCTATAATGTGCATTGGCGAGTNACAAAANAAGATGGNGANTATTNTGNANNNANNTATGGTNNNCAGTCTTTNAATACAGANGATATNCAAGACTTTNTNCCATTTGANGANGTNACATCNGAAATNGTNGAGNGTTGGGTTAAANNNGCTATGGGTGAAGAANAAGTATCNNNNATAGAAGATGGNTTAGATCAACNAATAGANGANCAAAAAAATCCAANTTCNNNAACANTTACTTTAGATAACTGATATACTAATTTTTAATTAACTTATAAGGAGAGTAAATATGAGTAAAGATAAAAATATGGAAAACCAAGAACCAGTAATAATTACTTTTAATGATGTGGAGTACAGAAAATCTGATCTTAGTGAAGAACAGATGGCACTAGCATCTAGGTTGAATGTTATTGGTAGAAAACTTGCAACACTACAGGCAGCACATGATGACTATGTAATGACTAATGATTATAAAAATATAGTTATACAGTCTTTTGAAAGAAGTCTGAAGCCTGAAGTTGTAGAAGAAGTTAAGGAAGAATAATGCCTAGAAAGACTGCTAATGATGTTCATTCAGATTTGCGAGTACATGAAAAGATGTGCGAGGAAAGATGGAAAACTATATATAAAAAAACTGATGCTTTGCAAGGATCAATTGACTATATAAAGATTTGGCTCATTGGTGGTCTTACAACTATTGTTGCATCTTTAGTTACGCTTATTGTAAAAACAGCTATGTAGTATGTTAGAAAAACTTATTGATCCTATTAGCAATATTCTTGATAAGTTTGTTGCTGATAAGGATTTAAAACAAAAACTAGAACACGAACTAAAAACAGAACTTCATAGAGCTAACATGGCTCAAATAGAAGTAAATAAAGAAGAAGCAAAGCATAGAACTGTATTTGTTGCAGGGTGGCGACCATTTACAGGTTGGGTATGTGCAACTGCTTTAGCTTATCATTTCATCTTAGAACCAATAATTGTATTTAGTCTTGCTCTTTATAATATCCAATTAACTCTACCACAATTCGATATGGGATCGTTACTTACAGTTTTAATGGGTATGCTAGGTCTAGGTGGTCTTAGAACTTATGAAAAGAAACAAGGCTTAACTAAATGATGGGTGGCAACTACTCAATTATGCTAGATAAAATAGTTGATATGTTAAGGCGACACGAAGGACTAAGATTACACCCCTATCATTGTTCAGAAAATAAACTCACTTTGGGCATAGGTAGAAATTTAGAAGATAGAGGTATTACAGAAGAAGAAGCTCTATTTTTACTTAATAATGATATTAAGAGAGTACAAGAGCAACTAACTAAAAACTGGGGTGTATGGCGTACATTTCCTGAAAAAGCTAGACTTGTATGTATTGATATGTGCTTTCAAATGGGTATTACTGGTTTTATGTCTTTTAGAGAAACTAGAAAGCTCATGGAGTTAGGTAAATGGTTAGAAGCATCAGAAGAGGTGCTTAGATCAAGATATGCTATTCAAACTCCAAATAGGGCATTGTATAATTCTAGGCAACTGGCTCTATGTAAAAAAGATGGGCAACAAGACAAGTGAAGATCATCAAGCTAATTCTAGGCTTGGTGCATTGGGAGAATCATTAGTACAGACATTCTTGTTAGAGCATTGTGATTGGTGTTACAAAACACAAGAGAAACATCCAGCAGACCTAATAGTTGAGTTAGGCTCTGCTAAATATACTATTCAAGTTAAGAGTAGAAGAGTAACTAAAAAAGGTAAATATGTTTTTGCAACTGAAACTTCAAGGTCATTATCTGATGTATATAAGCACTATCATTGTGATATATTTGCTTTTGTCTTTTTTGATAATTCAGGAAAACATATCCTCTTCAAACCAAATAACACTACGCAGACTTACTTCTCATTTGATNCATCCATAATTACTCCAACATTAGCTATGGACTCATTNAAGGACACTTTAGATCAACTAAGTTCAGTTCCTAAAATAAATCCACTTCTAAAATAATTAATAAAATAGTTGTACATATATATATATTTATGTATATTAATACTATGTTTATTAAAAAAAGGAGTAATTAACATGACACAAGTAATAGTAAAAATTAGAGATTGTGATGCTGGTATGTATCAGCAAAGATTACATACTTATACATTTGATAATAAATTATTAGGTGGTATAGGTTATGGTTATGGTTCAGGTGCTTTGCAATATAGACCTGAAACAGATTTTGTTTTAATTGAGGATATAACAGGTATGTCTTTANAAGAACTACAAGAAGTTTATCCTAATAAATATTACAGTTACTACGACTGTTAAGGAGAGTGCATAATGAGTATTAAAGTCAAAAAATTACCTAAATCAAGCAAATCAGAATATTCAGTTTATAAATATAAAGATTGGAGAATTGAAGATACAGGTATAAATTGGATGGTCACTAAAGGTACTTCTGCTTCTGTTTGGCATTTTTTTACTATGAAAGAAGCAATTAAATTTTTAGAAACTAGAGAGGTACTTAAATGAGATACACATTAGAAGTATATGTACCAAAAAGTAAGTTTTGGTTTATAGCTTGTCAAACTAACGACATGATCTTGCTTGGACATCAAATACTTAAATGCAAAAAAGCAAATCATAAGTATAGAGTTAGCAAGGAAAAGAAAAAGAATGTCTGATCCATTTCAAAAGGCTTGTGCAATNATCGAACAGCATACAAGAATAGAGATTGCTGAAAAAGAATTACGCGAAGCTGAAGAGGTGTTAAANCAAAAAANAGATAATTTATATAATCATAAAGCTAAATTGTGGGAGTTAGAAAATGAGCAATAATGTAACATTCAATCTTGTTGGTGGTGGAGAACTAAACATACCAGCTAGATTTATAAGTGGTTTTTATAAAGATGATTTTACTAGCGAAGTAATAGTAGAAGTGCTAGGTGAAGAATATAAAGTTAGGGATAGTTTAGAAGAAATTAAATACATACTTGGTATTGCAAGATGAAAGCAATAGGTAAGATAACTAGAGATGATTTTTGCACTCATTCCTTAGTGCCATATTTGTTTGATGCAGGGACATTTTAAGAGCAAACAAGAGGTGCTAAATGATTGCATAAGGGCAAGGCATGGGGAGAGTATAAGAACGCCACAAACACTACGACAGCGTACAGGAGATGTATTAGAAAAACCTTTGATACAAGAATGTATGAAAAGACTAGGCATAAAACAATATGAAGATAAGATTACAGAAAAAGTANTNCATCCTNTGTTGCCANTAGANGGATCATTAGATGGTATGGCATATCCTAGTCAGCTTACANTAAAAGAGGATGCAGACAATGGTATATGGACACTNGATAGCTCTGAAATATATCTTGATGGTATNACGCCNATAGAAGTTAAATGTACNAGNATTTATCCTGAAGATATACCACCTGATTGGTTAGGTGTTTTGCAACTNAAAGCTGCTATGTCAACGACACAAGCAGATGCAGGTATNTTGATAATTCTTTACCAGTCAACTGATCTTAGAATNTATGTCATACCAAAAGACTACGAGTTTGAAAAAGAACTTNCTGATAANGTTATTGATTTTAATAGAAGAATAGATGAAGAAGATTACTANACNCCANAAGTTACAAATGATGCACATATAAAATATCCAAACGCAAATGATGAAACAAAAATACTACCTGAAGATACAGTAGAGTTCATAAAGCAATTAGAACAAACTAATGACATGATTAAGAATCTAGGTGTAATGAAAGAAAAACTATCAGCACATATTATGGATCAAATGGGTAATGCTTCTATTGGTAGGACTGGTGAATACATAGTACATTGGAAGATGCGAAAGTATAAAGCACAACCTGAAAAGATAGTGCCACCAAAAGATGCTTATGAGATTAGAAGTAAGACATTAACGATAAAGAAAAATGGGTAAATTATTTGATGATGCAGAAGGTGTTGTAGTTGGAAAATATAGAGTTGAGCAAATTAATTATGAAGATACAAAACCATTTATATTGGACATACATTATGCAAAGAGGATGCCATCAATAAGCTATGCTTATGGACTATTTGATATGAATAAAATTATAGGTATGGTTTCTTATGGTTTTCCACCATCTCCAGCTCTATGTAAAGGTATTGCTGGTGAAACATATAAGAATGATGTTTTAGAACTTAATAGATTGGTTTTAAAATATAATAAAAAAAATCAAGCATCAATGTTAATTTCTGCTTCCTTTAAATTATTACCAAGACCAAAAATTATAGTTTCTTATGCTGATACAGAGCAAGATCATACTGGTATTGTTTATCAAGCAACTAACTTTATTTATACAGGACTATCAGACAAAAGAACAGAATGGAGAATCAAAGGTAGTAACTTACATAGCAAAACAGTTTGTGAATCTTATACATTAGAAGAACGCAAAAAAAATACAGATAAGTTTATACAAGTTGATAGACCAAGAAAGCATAGATATATTTATTTTCTTGGTAATAAATTAGAAAAAAAGATTTTAAGAAATGCTTTAAGATATAAAGAACAAGAATATCCAAAAAAAGGGCAATTAGATATATGAGAGTATTTAGGTGTTTTGGAGAGTTTATCTTATGCCCTTATGTTGATTATAGGAGAAATGCAAGAAACTATTAATCTAGTATGGTAATAAAGTCATATTAATATTAATATTTATATGGAGAGTTTATATGGAAGATAATTACAAAAAAGCACTATGGATTCCAACTGATCTACATACAGAGATCAAAATATTTGCTGCAAAGAATAATATGAGCATAGAGTCTGCTAGTCAGCTTTTATTAAAATTAGGAGTATGTTCTTATGAAGAAGATAAAGAAATTGAAACATCTTAAATATGTTTCTGATAAAAATTATTTATTACTAATTAAATTATTTGCACCTAGATTTTAAAATGCCAGTAAACAGTAGAAATAAAGGTGCTGCATTTGAAAGATATATTGTAAATAAAATTAATGATTATTTTGTATCAAAGAATATAGATAAAAGAGTTAAAAGAAATTTGGATCAATACCAAGAAAAAGGACAAGCAGACATTTATTTAGACAACATAGCTATAGAATGTAAGAGGTATAAATTAGGGAGTAATATGCCTAGAAATAATTGGTGGACACAAACGTTAGAAGCTGCTGGTGATAAATACATACCTATATTAATATGGAAGTATGATAGGCAAAAAATACAATGTATAGTACCAGCATGGTTAATGTCAGATGTTCCAAAATCAAACAAAATTACTTTAATGTGTCCATTAACAGACCTTTGCGAGAATATGGATGAAATCCTACAAAAGGCTAATGGATGTTAAGAGTTTTATGCTAGAAAATGAGTTCGATGATTATTGCAGAGAACGATTTGATAGAATAAATATTGCTTGTGATTTTTTAGGAATCATAAACGATGAAGATTATGTCAGTTTTAAGGAGAGAAACTATACTATTCTTGAAATTGATTTTTTAAACAGTATTGATAGAACAATACATTAATGGAGAGTATATATGGATATATTAGGTGGAATGACAGGTGGTGGTGAATCACCTTACTTAAAATGGAAAACAGGAGATATGAGATTTTACAATGGAGATAATCCTATAGAGTTTCAATATCTACAACTTGATCCAGC
>FUFK010062317.1_pt1 | contig 13627 bp, 15 predicted proteins | sample 1021851 | NCBI WGS metagenome assembly FUFK01 (sample SAMEA51879418, study PRJEB19060) | metagenome | reverse complement strand
ATAGATGGCCCAAAAGGTGAGCAAAGCCCCTTAACGTACTATTCTGCCCCCTCCGGCATCAGACCCCAATCGGGCTACCGCTGCCGTTTCTGTTCGGGCCGCTCGTGTTGTGCCTCGTGGCCGCGCTGGCGCGGTTGCCCATCTCAAGCCCGAAGTTTCTGGGTAAAATCATGCGCACTGTGCTCGGCGTGGCAATCGGTGCGTCGATCACGCCAGAGGTTATCGACCGGCTACCGCAGATGGCCGCGTCCCTAGCGCTCGTACCAGTCTCTGTGATCGTTACCGCGATGATCGGCGTGCCGTTCTTTCGCCGTGTCTTTGGCTTTGATGCGGTGACCGCATGGTACGCGTCGATGCCCGGGGGCCTGCAAGAAATGGTGACATTTGGCGAGGAATCGGGCGGGAACGTCCGCGCGCTCACTCTGATCCATGCAACGCGATTGCTTCTTATTGTGCTGATCGCGCCAGTTGTGCTGACGCAGCTGTTTGGGGCCGACCTCGACCGACCCATTGGCGACCCTGCCGCCAATCTGCCAGTGCAAGAGATGGTGATAATGGCGATTGCAGCCATTGCTGGCTGGCAGATCGCTGAACGCATCGGCATGTTCGGAGCGTCGATCCTTGGCCCGATGCTGCTCGCGGCCGCCCTGTCGCTGGGTGGCGTGCTTAACCACCGCCCACCGGCCGAGGCGATTTTAGCCGCACAGATGTTTATCGGTATCGCCCTCGGTGCGGGCTATGTCGGGGTCACCATGGCCGAGATCCGCAAAGTCGTTCTGGCCGGGTTGATTTTCGTCGTGATCGTTGCCGGGGTCGCCACGGCCTTCGCGGAAACGGTGATCTTGCTTGATCTTGCGCCGCCGCAAGATGGGTTTCTCGCTTTTGCACCTGCCGGGCAGGCGGAGATGGCGGTGATTGCCATCGTTGTGGGCGCCGATCTGGACTATGTGGTCATCCATCATTTGACCCGGGTGTTCTTGGTCATCATCGGCGCACCCATTGCATCGCGGCTCTTGGGGGTCGAGGGCCGCGATGGGGCAAAGGCCACCCCCCGCAGGGGCAAACGGAAATGAGCGGTTCGGTGGGCATTCAGGCGACGGTACATAGTCCCGAAGCAATGCCAGGCGATCCATTGCCCTATGCCGGGCCTGATAGTTTTACATTTGTGCGGGTCGTCATCAGAGACGAGACCGGATTGCAGGGCGAAGGCTTCACTGGCCGCTTTCTTGCACAGGAAGTGGCACATTTTCTCAACAACAGCGTCGCCGAGGCGCTCTCTGCCGGGGCCCCACGCGACCCTGCAGCTTTGATGCGGCGTTTCAACCCACGCAACATGACCGGCGTGGTGCTCTCCGCGCTCTCTGCGCTTGAGATTGCGTTCACTGACCTTGAGGCCAAACGACAGGGGGTTAGCGTTGCGCGGCTGCTGGGTGGCGCACGCACGGCCGCGCCTGTGCATGTGACCTGCGGCTTTCCTGCCCTCGACACCGACGCGCTTGTTGCAGCCTGCGCGAGTGAGGTTGCCGCCGGTGCGCAGGGGGTGAAGGTCTTGATCGCGGCAAAAGGGCGGTCTGTGGCCGAGGACGTGGCGCGGCTGCGCGCGGTGCGCGAGGTCATTGGAAGCGCCGAGCTGATTGCCGACGCCAACTGCGGCATGGATGAGGCGACCGCCCGGGCCTTTATGCGTACCGCCGCTGACCTTGACCTTGCTTGGCTGGAAGAGCCGGTACGCGGCAATGACCGGCGCGCGCTTGCTCAACTCGCGGCGCTCAATATCATGCCCATCGGGGCCGGCCAGATGGAGCAGGACGCTGACCGCTTTGCCCTATTAGCCGAGGCCGGTGTCACAGTATTGCAGCCTAATGCGGTCTTTGCCGGGGGCCTGCGGGCTGCAGCCATGCTGGCGGAGAGTGGCAGAAGATTAGGGTGCGCAATCAGCCCCGCCGGGGGGTGGGACCTGGTTAACCTGCATTGGATGTGTGGCGCGTCGGCTACGTGCGCGGTGGAACTTCACCGTGCGCAGTCGCGCATCGCTCGACTGCTGCTTGGTGCGCCGCCGGTTCTTTCTAACGGAGCGCTTCACGTTCCTGATCGCCCGGGGCTTGGGCTAAACCCAGATGAGGAAGCGCTTGAGCGCTGCCAGCTTCTACTGCCGGGTAATGAGCGCGGAAGGAGAGCGCCATGACAAACTGGGATTTCGACACAGTGGTGATTGGTGCTGGTGTTATTGGCATATCAGTCGCCGCCGCCATAGCGGCCCGAGGACAATCAGTTCTGGTGATGGAGGCGGGTGACAACCCTGGCGAGGAAACCTCGGCGCGCAACAGCGAGGTGATCCATGCGGGGCTCTACTACCCGACCGGTTCCCTTAAGCACCGTTTTTGCACTGCTGGACGGCGGATGCTTTACGATTACATGGACCGCTCGGGGATCGCATACATGAAATGCGGCAAGCTTGTTGTCGCGACTTCCGACGCCGAGGAGGAGCAACTCACCGTAATTCTGGCCCTAGGCACGGTCAATGAAGTTGAGGGGTTAGAAAGGATTTCGGGCGCACAAGTGGCGCGTTTAGAACCAGCGCTTTTGGCGCAGTCCGCTCTAAGGTCTCGCGAAACAGGAATATTTGACAGTCACAGCTTTCTGCAATGCCAACTCGCCGTACTTGAGGCTCATGGCGGCCTTCTGGCTCTGCGTACGCCTTTCGAGGCTGCCGAGCCGCTTGGTTCAGGCTTCCGCGTGCGAACGGGTGGCCGCGATCCGACAACGCTTACGACGCGCCGATTGGTGAATGCCGCAGGCCTTTGGGCGCCGAACCTCGCACGCCGCATCGAGGGGATGTCGAAAGAAGCCGGGCCTGAACAAAGGCTTGCAAAAGGTTCTTACTTTCGCCTCGCCGGCCGCGCTCCGTTTTCACATCTGATCTACCCGGTGCCAGTCGACGGCGGACTTGGCGTGCATGCAACCCTCGATCTTGGCGGGGCGGTGCGGTTTGGGCCTGATGTTGAGTGGCTCCCGCGTGGAACAAAGCCTAGTGAAGTGGACTATAACGTCGACCTGATGCGTAAAGAGGCGTTCGAGGTCGCCATCCGCCGTTATTGGCCGGACTTGCCCCCGGGCCGGCTGGAGCCAGACTACAGCGGCGTTCGACCTAAGCTACGAGGCCCGGACGAGGGGTTCTTTGACTTCGATCTGCAGACCGAAGAGACGCATGGCATCTCTGGCCTCGTGAACCTTTTCGGGTTTGAGAGTCCCGGTTTGACATCGTCTCTGGCTATTGGGGATGCGGTCGCAATGGATATGATGCCGTAGTTAGAAAAAACGAAACCGTGCGAAACGCGCCCTCTACGATCTTGTAAAATAATCAAAATGCGCGGGGTTCAGGTAGATCAGTGTCGAAATGACATTGGCTCTCGGGAGTGACTTCACGTATCGTCAAAATGCGGGACTAATGCTGTAACCGCTTTGAGCTGTAGATTGTTCTTTCCATCTCTGCGCGCGGGAGCGCGGACGAACTCCGGGCAGTAAAGCGGGGCTGCCTCTGCGCCGAAGCAAAATTTACGCTCTGCTGGCTAAGTTGGGAAACTCAGAAACAAGATCTTTTGTCTGACGAAGCGCCGTGAGTACCTGGTGTTGAGGAAGCAATTCGGGATTCAGCTTTTTGCCTCTCGAGGTGTCAGTGGAACTTCCCTTTCTAACCGGCCTACTTCTGCAGTATTCTATACCATAAGTTTGCTGGAAACGGCCTTAGCGCCCATTATTCCTCATCAGCCGCCATTGCAGGCATTATTCCCTCAGGCATGATCTCTCCCAGACCTTCCCCAAAACCGACAAGCGACAAGGGAATGGCAATCGGACCCGCATTTGGCTGAACTACCGTGAACGTCGCGTTCTCTCCGCGCAACAGGGCCGCGACGAGAGGTTCAGGTAGGGGCGCTTCGATTAAGCATCCCGTTGACAGACAGCGCGACCAAGCGAAGCTCGCAACGGCTTCGCCGTTTATGTTTAACGAAGGTGGGCTGGTAAGATCACTGCCCAGTGGGAGGGAAATCTGCGCGAGCAGGGTGTTGTCCCTCTGGGACCAAGCCAATGCAGCGATCAACGCGACTGTATTAGGATCCTGCGTCAAGATCCGTTGGTAAAGTTGACACTGATCCGGCGCTGAATCGGTCAGACATTCGATTGCCCAGTCTCCGACAGTAACCCGATTGCTACTGTCGAAAGAAATCGTCTCCTGCGCAGACAGTGCGCCCCCCCCTGCGATGGCCATGACCAGCCCAAGGGTTGCTGCGCGCATGTCAGCGGCCATCATTGCTCAGCGTCCGGGTCGGCGAAGCAACTTGGTTCAAATCCATTGCCATCGCGGTACGGGTGGCCAGTGGCCGAAGGGCGTTTGACGCTTTACCAACTGACGCTAACCGGACCTGTTGTTCTGCAACCAAACGACGGTGCGCGTTGGGATCTCGGAACTGCCAAATATTCTCTTCAGCACCTTCGAGAATAAGATCATAGACGGCCAGCTCCACAGCCTGCCGTACTGCGATACCGGTAGGCTCGTTCACCGAATAGCCCGCATCAAGCTCAAACAGTCGGTCCACGGCAACATAACGGAAAACCGACAGCTGATCGGCGAGCGAATAGATTGTCTTTTCAGTCTGAACTGAAGCTAGAACTTCGCCAGTCTGAACGCTGACGGCACGCAGCACCACCGAGATACGGTCGCGACGATATTCAAAGCTGTTGCCGATCCCCAAAAGCCGCGCGCCAACGCCGCCCGTGACGACATTGGTGTCATAATCGATCACGCCACCTGAAATAATGATCCCCGCAAAGCGAAGGGGCGGAAGTGCAGATTGCTGCAAGCCACGATAGTTTTGGTTGGTCTGATCAATCAGCTGGCGTTCAGTCAGGAGGTCCTGAATATTAGCGCGTTCAATAACATTAAACCACTCGCCGTCGCCCACTTCGGTCAGGACATCGATCAATACGTCTGACATCCCTTGCGAAACAGCGCGCGAAAACCGGGTGAAGTTGTCCGATTCCTCATTCTGGCCGGTTTTATCTTCGTACTTGTAGATCGCGACATCGATCTTCTTGCTAGAGGGGGGCAATTCTCTGAGAGCTAAGCCCGTATTGGTGGACGGAGTGGAGAGCGGCGGCCTCGTATCTTCGTCGAAACGCGTTCCAACCGACTGTAAGCCCAGCTCTGCACACCCGCCAAGAGTGGTCATCAGAGTGAGCCCTAATCCAAGCGTTTTTCGCCTCAAACCAAAAATAGAAAAGAATTTCATGCTGTCCCTCATTTCCGCGCCGCTTTTTGCGATCTACAGTTTTCTTAATTCGAGCCTGTACTATTTGCACTTTGCGGTGCTGGAGCTGCAGCCGGAGGTGTCCCAACGCCTCCAAGATCGATTACAATTGGCGGGAAACTAATGTCAGGCGCGCCGCCACCGCCACCTCCCTCACTTTCCGGGAGGTGCTGGTTCTGAATTTGCGCCGTGCCGATCAGGTATCCGAAATTATCGGAGAAACCGCCAAATCCGGGGTTTATTGGCTGATAGATGAGATCGCCAGCAGTGGCAGCCCCTGCGCTGGCTAATAATGCAGCGGTTGTGAACCCTAGAAACCTTCTTGCCGAAAACATAGCCAATTCCTCTCAAGCAATAGCATGAAAGCTTCAATCAGATTGGTTAGTGTTAGGCATGCAGCACTCAAGAGAGCACTTCGACGTGCCGACGCAATCTGAGTGCCGCAATCAAAATCAATTTAGTCTGACTACTGTGCCCCGAGGGGCGTTACGCACCACTATGCCGCCACTGTAGCCTTGGCCAGCCTGTCCGTAAACAACCTTGGTGCCGACGGAGTTCACAAGCGCGACGGAATTACTCAGACTGTTGCCAATTTGCGCCGATGCAATGCCGTTCTCTGATCCGCCAACAATAGCCGCGGCAGAGAAATTGTTCGTTCCCAATTGGGCCTGAGCGATTACGCTGCCGGGAGAATTCTGGATGACGGCCACGGCGGTATTGTCGTCGCCCGCCTGCAAAACGAGCGTCCCTGCGTTTCGGCTGCTGGAAATAGAACTGGTCGCGCTGTTTTCACTACCTTGTTGTGAAATCACCGCTGAGGAGCCTGTTCCTCCGGAACTGGTCGGGGCGCTGGTGTTACTCTCCTGCGTGACCATTACCTGCTCAAGTGTCAGTCCGTTGCTGACCTGAAAGCCAAAATCCTGTGCCAATCCGGCAGTGGTACTGCCAAGCATCAACGCAATTGTGGCGAGAAGTATCTTGGAGCGCATATCATAATCCTCGGATTTAGGTCACTACCGTTCATAATCGAAAGAGCAGGACTGGTTGCGGTCTCCGTCTTCGATTTGAAGCGTGACGGCGAGACGACCACCATCTGAAATATACATCGTTACGGTTGATAAAACAAGCGAACCATCCTTGGCCTTGGCGTTGCTGCCGTCGAACCTGCCGGTTTGCCGTGAGACGGAGCGATTGCTTCCTTGCTGCGTCACAATGCTCATTTCGTACGTCCCATGGGGCCAATCTTGCGGATCGACGACTCCCTGAAGCATGACCATCTTCCCAGTCTCGGTTATGCGTAGAGCGCAACCTTCAGGCGACGGCGTAGCGGTAGCCTCAGTATTGATTAACGCGAGAGAGAGTAGGATCGGGAACATTTGCATGATGTGCTCCTCGTCATATGGCGCTACGAGGGCGCCGTAACGGCGCCCTCGCTTGTATTATGTAACCCCCACCGAAGTGTGGAAGATTATGCTATCAGGGTGTGCTCTGATAGTTAATTGCTTCGTTGTTGTTGCCCTGCTGGATGATTGCGCTTCTATTCGCGTTACCCAACTGGATACTGGCCGCTGAGTTTTGAGAGGAAGCGCTAGCAAGTACAGTGGAGGTAAGCAGGCCGGTCGGAAGCCCCACATCCCTAGTTGTCCCATCAATGGCATCGAGAGAATTGCTAGTTCCTCCACCCTGAGAAATAAGCGACTGGTTTAGGTCACCAACCTGAACCTGGGCTGCCGTGTTATCGCCATTGTTCTGAAAGGTCATTGCAACGTTTCTGTCACCCGCTTGGGCGTGCGCCACAATATTATCGAAACCAGTCTGAAGCATAACCGAGGAGTTCCAGTTGCCAGCTTGGGCGGAAGCAGCACCATTATCACTGCCATTCTGGATGATGGAGCTATTGTTTCGATCCCCGTACTGGCTGATTGCGGCCTCGTTGCCCGCTACGCGCTGGCTGATGATTGCTTGGTTAAAATCACCCTTCTGGAGAGTTGCCGATTCCTGTCGTACGCCCGACTGCAGGTTTATCGCTTGGTTGCTGTTCCCCACTTGGAACTGAAGGTTCGCATTGGCAGCCTGGTTCAATACTCCAATTGCCGGCCCCCCAGTCGCACCTGAGTATGCCTCGAGTGTACCGGTTAGGTTAACAGCAGAACGTACACCAGTCGTTCCATCAAGAGCGCGCGCATCGGCCTCCTCATCGTTCCCGGCAGGGCTATCAAGCGCCATTGCTCTGTTCCAAAAACCGCCGTTTTGGTTTGATGTTGCAGCGAGGTTGTCCGTCGCGCTTACGTTGGCTGGCGCGACACCAGAACCAGTGGTTGTTTGTGCAAATGCCATACCCGCAGTCAGCATTAGCGCTGTTGACGTCATAAGAAGATGTTTCATGTCAAAAATCCTATTCACCTATACCCACCCCGAGGACCGTCCCCGAGACCAATTTAAAGGTACGAATAGGCATCAAGCCCGGATATTCCGGAGAACCCCCTCCAGACTTCGACTACGTTTCCAGTGATTCGAGCTGCCAGCGCGGGTTAAAAACCCCCGTGCGGAGAGCCTGGAGGCACCGTTACCGGTACAATGACTATAGGGATTCCAGTGATTGAGGTGATTCGGTAGGGGTTTTCCCCTACACAAGGCCGGGCAAACGCACAAAAACTTGACTTCGCGTTAACTTTTGTTCAAATTATGTCCTTAGTTAGTACACAGATAGAACGTTATAAGAACAACTGAAGCGGGTATAAGTTCCCCAATTAGGCGAATTTTCCGTCTTGGTTATATTACGGTAGTTTTTCAATCTTCCGGGGGGTAAGATATGACTGCTCTATACAGATCGACAATCGGCGCCACTGTGCTTGGCATCGTTGCTCTCGGAACTGAGAGCTATGCAAGCGACCGAGTATATATCACTCAAATACCATCTACAGCTAGTTTAGTTTACGTCCGGCAGGCAATGGAATTGCCGGATCAAAGGGCGGCACGCGCAGCGGCGGCCCGGGCACAACGTGCCCAACAGGCGCAGCGCATCCGAGCTTCTAGACAGGCAACATCTGCTTCCACACAGGAAGCACGAGCTTCGGATGTGTCCATGCTTGAGTTGAGCTCTCAGGATATGCCTTCTCTACCAGCCGCACATATAGCGGTGGACTAGTCACTTTCAAATGCGGGCCCTTCTGGCCGTGCATACCGTTGTGACAAGTGAAGTTTGTAAAAGGCCGCTCTTAGTGCCCTGAACACGCGTGGGAAGAGTTATGAGTATTAGTGAAAACAAAACTGTGGGAATTCTAGGCGGTTGTTTCCTCATAAGGTCAGCACTGCAATCTATCCTGGCAGAACTAAAACTTCCTAATGTTACTATTGACGAACACTCGGATGTGCCGCCGGATGTAGGTATTGTGCTCATATGCTACAACACGGCCGAAGCGCTGTCGGATCGCATTGCCACATGTATGAGCAGCCCCGACCCGGCACGTATTGTTCTGTTTCCCCAAACTGAGGCACTGCTTACCAGCATTCGGGGCATTCCGGTTGCCGTTGCCGCAGTCGTGCCCCCTACTTTGGCAGCTGCTGAGATTAAATCCGTGATATCTCTGGTGGTAGAGGGGCATCGTATATTGCCGTTCGCCGCACCCGAGACTGAGCCTATGCCTGACTCTGGGCTCCCAGACTGTATCCAGCCCGGTCTCTTGACAGCCCGCCAACTTGAGATTCTCCGCGAGGTGGCAACGGGGCAGTCCAACAAAGCGATCGCTCGTAAGCTCGCGATTTCGATCAATACGGTTGAAGCGCATGTTTCGCGGATTATTCGCAGGCTCAAAGTGGACAACCGGACACAGGCTGCGATCGCTCTTCGGGGGGGGGTACCCCAGTCAAAGCCTGCGTTTCGTAGAAATGAGGATGCGAGTGCATCGTCTGAAATAGGGGCGCTGCATTGCCCGGCCCGCCCCTAATAACTGAGTTGAAAGCTCAATAGGTGACGTATTGGACTGTCACTTCCAAATTACAATCTCAAAGTGGACTGCGCCGATTAAATTTCGGAAGCGACGGGTGACCGACGCCCGGGGTATTTGCGGGGCGTCGGTCTCTCTTCCTGGGGGGTTCTGGGGTAAGTTAATAGGTGAAGTTCGCAAGTCGAAGTCTAATACGATACTTATAGCGCGATACGAGCGTCTACCCGGTGTCGAACGTTGACGAAGCGTGCTCCCCCAGACGTCAACGCCTTTGGCGCCCGGTTTGGGCGTCTCGTCCGGTCGTATCGGGATGATCTGGGTCTATCGGTGCGGGATCTAGCCATCAATGTGTGGAACGACGAGGGGCGCAAGGCAAGTATTTCACGGCTTGAGAACGGCCATGTGGCAAACCCGGCTGCGCGCACGGTACAAGCGCTGGCCCACGCACTCGACATTCCACAGCATGAGATCGACAACCTGCGCGCGCCTCCGCCAAACCTCCCTTCGCAGCTTGAGGGGCTCTCAAATGCCCGCCGCGATCAGCTTGAAGCCCTCGCGAGCCGTTTTGAGATTGATCATGTTTTCGATAAGTCCGATGCGGAGTTGCGCGGTTTGCTAGACAAAAAGGCATCTGAATATCGTATCTACAAACGCCGCTTGCACGAATTAGACGGTCGCATGGGTGAGCTCGCTGAAATTAAGGCGGCAGCCCGCGAAGCTGCGGCAGAACTCAATTTCGAGGAGTACGAGTCGCTTTTGCGGCAAGTTGACGAGAGTTATAGTGAGATGGTCGTTCGTGCTAAGGAGGCGCGGGCCCGCAATGCGCTCCTGCGCGGGCGCGCCAATGACGCCTATGAAGGGTTCGTCAGCGCCGCCGAGACATGGCGGAGCTTGGACCCTGCACATTCCATCAGCAAACGGCTTGAATACCATCGGGCGCTGTTCGATCACGGTTTGCGCTTTGGGGGGAGCGGCCTTGAACGCGCGGCTGACATCTTGCGCCCGGCACTGAAAGCCGGTGGCTGCACCGCGCAGCTTCGTGCTCGGGCCCTTCAAAACCTTGCCAACGCCCTCGCAAACATCAGCATTCGATCCGAAGGCAACGCCAGCCTCGCAACGATGGACGAGGCAATTGAAAGATACGAAGAGGCGCTGTTGCTCGTCTCAATCGAGCACGACGGCGATCTATGGGCGATGGTGCAGCAAAACCTCGGGGCGGCATTGTCCTTGCGTGCGAACTGGTGCGATGACGCGGACGAGCGGCGGGCTTTCCTCGGGCGTGCGATTGAAGCCTTCCGTGCGGCACTTCGCTTACGTCCGCGGGAAAGCAAGCCACTGGAATGGGCGATGACCACACAGAATGTTGCGGTGACCCTGCTTGAAATGGCCAATGTGACACCGGGCAAAGACGGGTTAGTGTTGCTCGGGCGGGCGGAAAAGCTGTTGCAGGAAACGCTGAGCGTGCGCAGTCGTGATGCTGTGCCTTTCGACTGGGCATTAACGCAAGAGAACTTGGCCCTTGTGGCCAAAGCACAGGCCGAACGCGGATCTCCTTCAGACCGCGCGCATCATCTTGCATCAGCGTCAAGCTACGTCGCTGCTGCGCTTGAGTTCTTTAGGACTGAAGGTGATACATTTTATCAGGATAAAGCCACAAGATTAGCTGCCGAAATCAGGCAGAGCGTATCCGGCAGTGAGGAACGGCACATCGAGACCCAACAGTAACAACGGGGGGCTGTCGCGGTAATCGACGGCGTGCGACATCAATCGCAGGATCGAGAAATATGCGGGCGATTGCTGTAGAAGCGCATGGCCGGAAAGCTCCCACCGGGCAATCTTGGCGAAGTTGTGCATATGATCCGGAAAGGTCAGTTTGACCAGTCAGAGGAGCCTGGCTTCGCATAGATTGCTGCGCTCGCTGGATATGTGCGTCCAACAGAAACTTTGCGGCACTGTCCGACAGGGGGCGCTCCGATGGGCGTTATGAAATTGGTAGCACTCGGCGCGCAGTATGACGCGGCATTAGCGGCAACTGCCCTTTGGACGGGGCGAAAAACGCAGTGTAGTAGTTGGCCGGTGGAAAACCGCCGTATTGAGGGTAAATGAGAAATTTCTTGCCAATTTCGACAGAACCACCACAATATATTGACTCGAACCAACTGTGGACCTAATTCGTTCACCAATAAAATATGACGTGAGCATCTCAGGCAGGGCAATCATCATGAAAGAAAACATGCGTGGGCTGAAGCTTTGCAAAGACATCATTGCATGGATTCCCGCTAATGTATTGGTCGCCCTGACGGTTGTCTTCTGTGCCGTCTGCTGGGGCCTGGTCTTTGCTATCGCACTGTAGATCCGCGGCGTAGGGCAAAGCGCCTGATGCCGATGCACCTCTTGTTACTCAGGGGTGCGAACGCGTTCCCAAAAAATCTGCCCGCGCAATTTGAGGTGCTGACCCGTGTTGGCGCAAAACCGCGGCCAGTGCTGCAAATATAACCAGCAGGAGCGTAGGGTCCGGCGTGGTTGCAGAGACCAGTTGTCCTGAAAGAACGATGAGCACCATCACCCGTGCGGCGGAAAACATCCCGAACATCTCGACGCCCCTGAAGCAGTAAACCGGACCGACGGCCGTCCAGAGAAAGCCGACGAATGCGAGCGTTCCGGGCCATCCGACACTGCCCAGAAGCACTGATGCCAATCCGTTGCCGCGCAGCGATCCGACACCGGCGCCAAAGCCCAAAGTTTGCACGAAGGCGTCAAAGGCCGACCGCGCCCAGGCGCCGCGCTCCAGTCCGGAATTGGATGCAGACTTCTCGAAGAAGAGGTTCTTGAATACATCGCCGGTTGTGTCAGCGGCGGGCGTCAGGATCAGGGCGCAAACCCCACCGAATATTACCGCGGCAAAGGCCGTGACCAACAAATGTCCGAAGGTGCGTGACATGCCCACCAACAGCCGCCGTGCTTGCACGACCACTAAAACCACAGCAACAAAAAGCGCCACATAGGCAGTCGTCGAGAACGACATGGCAGACAGGACAAGGTTGCCGACAGCCAGCCAAAGGTCGCGGGACCGGCGCTCGGCCATGTAGAACACAGCAAAGAACCCAAAAAACGCGGCAGACACAGGTCCGAACTCGGATGCTTCGGCGAACCCTCCGATTACACGCGGCATCCCGAGAAAACTGTGTTCGTTCGCAAGGGCGTAGTCTGCAGTTCGAATGAATGCGAGAAGATCGTCCAACGCCAGAAAGTCGACGATGCCGAGGGTGATATTCAGCGTGGCGGCCCAGACCACGCCGGCAAGCACGATCGCCGCACCGCGCCGGCGAATTTGATCTGCAACCACGACAAAAAGCGCCGTCGACAGCAGAATATAGCCAGCCTGGGCGATGTTTGAATTGCTCGACGCCAGTGGTTTCATGGTGGAACCGAAATGGATGCTGACAGCGAGGCCGCTGCGGTCGAAGGACAGCGGAAAGACAAGGAATTGACCTGCAAAGACGGCGATTAACACCGTGGCTGAAAAGAGCGCATAGACGGCAAACACGATCAGAAGAAGCCCGCTGCGGCAGAGCGAAACCGGCGGTGCGCGCCCTGCAAAGCGCCGCAAAATCAATGTTGCGATGGTCAGTACTGCGACCAAATGCGCTGCAAGCACCGAAAGCCCGCCTGCATCGACCGCGGCGAACATCCCGAAGGGCAACATGGCAATACAGACAGCGACGCCGCGGTCAGGGTCGCGAAAACTCACCCACAGCCATATCAGGATCACCAACGCCGATGCAGGATAGAATGTCATGGCCGTCCCGCCATCAACTTTTCAATCAGTGCATGCATTTCCGTGCGAAACCGCCCGGCAGAGAATTGCTGTGCATGGCTGTTCAGCTTTGCGGGATCAAAGGTCGTTTCGCGGGCTTCAAATCTGTCGACAGCGTCGCGGATCGATGCTGGCGTTTGATCATGGAACAAAAGACCGGAAATACCTTCTGCAACGGTATCGCGCGCGCCACCACGGCTGTACGCTAGAACCGGGGTGCCGCAGGCCATCGCTTCTACAGGCACGATTCCAAAATCCTCTTCGGCGGGGAATATGAGCGCCCGCGCCTGTTGATACAGACGACAAAGTTCTGTTTTCGGTACGCGACCCAGCATTCGGACGTTGTGGGGCAAGGTGCGGGCCAGTCTGTCGCGTTCGGAACCGTCGCCGATGATATCCAGTCTTCGGTCGGTGCCGCGGAAGGCTTCGATCACCAGATCTGCGCGTTTGTAGGGCACGAGTTGTGATACGAACAGATAGGGGTCGAGTGGGGCTGAGTGCAGAAAACCCCTTTAAGGTTTCTGTTGGGTTGTTTGCGCGTTGAGACTGACGCTCAC
>FUFK010051529.1_pt1 | contig 13630 bp, 13 predicted proteins | sample 1021851 | NCBI WGS metagenome assembly FUFK01 (sample SAMEA51879418, study PRJEB19060) | metagenome | reverse complement strand
TTTGCCTAAGTCCATTCAGGAATAGGACCTGAAGTGACTAAGAGCGGACGATATCCAAGTTTAACTTGTGAGTTTTGAGAACCATCGTCATTTTGAGACCACTCAGAATTCCATACTGATTGAGTCTGATTGTCATACTCAGATATTAAAGGATTTAAGTCTGGATATCTGTCTTGGGAAAGAATTCTATTCTCTAGAATCTCTAGAGTTTGTGTATCAGGTATATCTTGTCTATTATATTTTATTTCTCCATCTTCATTTAATTCTTCATGAATATTACATTCTAAATCTTCATCAAAGTTGAAATTTTCGACTATAGTCCAGCCTGATTTATCTCCACTAGCTACCCATGATAAATTCCATATTTCTGTTTGTTGGTTACTATATTTTCTTTTACTCCATTCAGACTGCCAAATGTACCCACCATCAATGAGTGCCTGTGATCCAGCACTATTTGGATGGTCAACCTTCATGCAGTTAGTAGCATCCTCTAATTTGAATGTACGTTGAGAAGATTCATCCCACATAGAATCTAGCCATTTTCTTTCTGTAGAGGACCCTGGTTGATCTTCGCCAGCTACAGGTTTCAAGTAATCTTTGCCCCAATCAATATTTCTTGAGCCTTCTATATAGTTGGTTCTAGAGAATTTCATATCTATTGAGAGAGAGCCTGAAGGGAGTATTTCATCTGAAATACTGCTAACTATTGCGTTGCAGCTACTAGTTCTCAATTCCTTATCTAATATTATATCTGTATCCTGTTCGACGGGCCATGGAATATCTTTCTTAACTAGCAAATTAAGATAAACATGTCCATAGCATTTTGATATCTCTTCATGCTCAAGTTCTATTGGATATACTAGTCCAAATTCTTCATGATTGACTTCTTTTTTTACTTCCCATTTCCAATCAGAGTCCCAGTTCAATTCAGGGTCTGATGATTTTGTACCTTCATTAAGCTCTATACTTCCAAAGAATTCATGTAATTCCACAGGAGTTAGGGGGAATGTGAGGGAAGGAATTATAGCTTCTAAACCACCGAAAATATCCAAATCATAACTTATTGCTCTAAGATTTGTAGTTGAAGACGATGAATCACTAAATATTACCTTTGTATCAGAACGAATTGTTTCAGATTCCTCAATTTCATTCCAAGCAAAATTTTCCAAATTTAAGGAATTGTCGGCTAATGACCACCCAAAGATTCCACATTTTTCTTGGTTAGAATCTTGCTCCCAGGTTCTTCCTTCAAAATCTATTTCTAAATCCATAGAAAGTTTTTTCTCAACCGAAAGAAATCCTGATCTACCCAAACTATCTGTCGTAAATTCTGAACCTTCCTCTTTGCCATTGGTGATTGAAATATCCCCATTACCGGATAAATCGACTGCTAAATATCCACATGCATCATCTAGAATTCCACCTGAAAAATCACGTAATATGCTTAACATTTCATCTCCGTTAATTTCAATCTTTGATTGTTCTATGTTAAATTCCATTTGATCTCCAAAATTAAGTTCCTTAGTAATGAAAGTAGAATTTTTTCCTATTACTTGTGTTACTACCGCACCAACTAATATTACAACTATAAAAACTGAAATAGTTGCTTTCCAACGACTGCCTAATGATGAAAAATTTGGAAGACTTATTACCAATGCTGGTTGATTATCTTCAATCTTTTCATCTAAATTTTTTGGAGTAGAAGTAATTTTGCTAGTTTCATCAACTACTAAATCAGCGTCAATAATTTCTGCTTCAAATGTGGCTTCTTTATCTTCATTAAATTTTTTTGGCTCTGCAGAAATATCAATTAATTTTTCTTCATTTGTATCAGAATACTTTGATATTAACTGTTCTATTCTATCTTGATTATAATTATTATTCTCTTTATTTTGGTTTATTTCTTCTCTCTCATCATCTAAAATAAGAGCTTCAGAATCTTCAACTTTTTCTTCGACATCGATAGACTCAAGGATTCTATCAATTAATTCGGCTTTTTTTCCAGAAATTAGTAAGGATTTTTCTCTACAAATTTCACGGAGTTGGGCTACAGTTTTCGAAGTCAGATTTGTCCGGTTAAGAGTATCGTCCACTGTCATCTTATTCGTGCAGTCATATCTAGCTCTTTCAACTCCTTCGGCTGTATGATGATATGGATTAGTATTAATCCACTAAATTCAAATTATCGAGCCAAAGAATTCAAGCGTGAATTTATAATCGCGAGTTTATGGAATCTAGGCTAGTAGTTCTATCAAGAGGTCCAGAATTATATAGCACTAGAAGATTAGTAAGGGAATCTGAAGATATTGGTTTAGCGGTTAGAGTTATTGATCCATTAACTCTTACTCTAGTGGTAGAACAGGATGGTGGTAAGATTCTTCACGGTGGTTGGCCGGTAGAATGTGATGCAATTTTACCTAGAATTGGTTATTCNATAACTAGGAGAGGTGTTGCTGTAGTTAGGCAATTCGAACAGAAAGGTGTAATTGTAGTAAATCCTAGTGAATCAATTTTGAACAGTAGGGATAAATTGGTTGCTTGTCAGATGATGGTGAATGATAAAGTGGCAGTTCCGATTACTGCTCACGTTGGAGCTTGGGAAGATACAGGGAGGTCTGTAAATCGTGTTGGTGGATGTCCTTGTGTTGTGAAATCTACTGAAGGGACTCATGGATCAGGAGTATTTCTAGTTCGTTCTGAACAGCAAGCTAGACAATTGGTTTATCAAATGCTGGAAAGGGGAATGAGGCCTTTGGTTCAGGAGTATATTCAGGAGTCACATGGAGAAGACATCAGGGCGTTTGTAGTTGGAGATGAGGTAGTAGCCTCTATGAGAAGAAAAGCGCATGGAAGTGAATTTAGGTCTAATTTTCATCTAGGTGGTTCGGTCAAAAATATCGAACTAACGAAAAATCAGACTGAAATTGCAATCAGAGCAGCCAAAACTTTAGGACTCAATATGGCTGGAGTAGATATGTTGCTTTCTGAAAGAGGGCCGTTAGTTTTAGAGGTTAATTCTAGTCCAGGTTTAGAAGGAATAGAGAAGGCTACGGGAGTTAATGTAGCTAGAAAGGTTGCAGAATTTCTAAAGAAAAATCTGGAAATTAGTACGAAAGAAATAAAGAATAGTGATAAAAATAGTATAATCTAAAAAAATAATATAAAAATGGCCCGCATAAATTAGAATGTCTCATAATTCCGAAAAATTTTCTATGATGTTGGAGAACATTGAATACTTCAGACGTTTCCTGTATAACGTCCATAAGGACAGGGATGCAAAGTCGCTTGCGACTGGAGGCGAGATTAATGGGGCGGGATGCTAAGGAAGTTTATGCTAGTGAGATTGAAAGTTTAGATGATAAAAAATCATTAGAATTTAACGATTTGATGACAACACTACCTTCCAGGATTCGGAGATTGTCTGATTTTTGTTGGTATGAATGTTGGATTCAACAACTCAAAAGTGAAAAAAAGAGTGAACATACAATTCGTTCATATATTACTTCAGTTAAGGGATTTGCACGGATCAAATTACCTAATGAAGCGCAAAAAGGGTGGAATCAAATTAAGAATATGACTGTATTTGAGTTTCATTTACTATCAAAACCTGATAATGGCAGAATAGATGGATGGTTAAGTAGTCTTGGAGATTTGAAGCCAACAACAATTAATGCAAGAATAGCTGCAATTAGTCATTTAATTAAGTGGATTGGACACACCATCCCAGATTGGATTATTAGGCCATCTAGAAATAAATCATTACCTAGAACTTTAGGAAAAAAAGAATTAAATCGTCTGAAAAGAGCGGTTCTAGAGTCAGAAGATCCGTTAGCATTCCCAGTATCTACAGTACTATTGGATACTGGAATTAGAGTCTCAGAATTATGCGGGCTTGATATTGATGATATAGATAAAGAAGATTTGTCCGCTCTGGTTATTGGTGGAAAGGGAGAAAAAGATCGGACTGTATTATTCACTAATTCTACTGTGGATGCTATAGAATCATGGGAGCCAATTCGAGAAAATAGAGTCTCCAGTCAAAATAGTGACAGTCAAAGAGCTTTATTTGTTTCTAGAAGAGGAAAAAGAATTAATCCTCGTTCGATTCAAAAATTGATGGATAGTTTAGCAGATTTGGCAGAAATTCCTAGATCAAGGCTAAGTCCACATACCCTAAGACACACCTTTGCAACTGGATTGTTGGAAAGAGGAGCAGATTTAGTAACTATTCAAAGATTACTCGGACACTCAAGTATTGCAACTACAAGAGTATATCTTGAGATTGGAGATCAAACTTTGAGAGAAATTTATCATCGTGCTCAGAGTTTTAATTAAAATAAATTGTGAAAATAATTAGATTTGTTCAACGTTTTGATGGATTTTTCTTATTAGTCCTTTTTTCTACGGAAACAGGTCCTTTCCAAGCCCTATTAGCATCTGTAACATGNCCCGGATGATCAGGNATTGGGCAGAATTTTCCAGCCCTACACCTACTACAATTATCTGCTGGAGGTTTATCAACTACTTTCTGGAGTCTTCCATACTTTCTCCTCGGCATGACTTGCTGTTTGTAAGAAGGAACTTAGGTATTTTGGACATAGTAATATTCAATCATAGATACCTATCCTCAAAGCTATGGATAGGGTTGTTGATGGTCCTGTGGGAATTCATCCTAGTCTGTCAATTTTGTATGCACAGGTCTGGAGTGGGAATCCTAGAATGTCCATAGATGACGATGGTATACTAACCTTCAAAGAAAAAAAGACTTCATCCGGAAAAATATACTTAGGAGATGTTGCTGAATCTGCTATTAGATCCCTTGGCTCACATAGGAATCCAGAAGTTATTGAAGAGCCTTCATACGATGAGCAAAAATGGAAAATAGTTTGTAAATCCAATGAGCTGAAACTAAAAATTTCTAGTGAAGCGTATTGGGGTTTTGGATTATTTGCTAAGTGTTTTTTAAATAAAATAATTTTAGAGGGTCCTTTGTCAATGAGAGCTAGATGTATTCACGAAATTGTTGCAACTCTGGGACGTAATCCTTGGGAGCCGATTAGAGTTAGATCTTTCGAAAAGAAGACTAAGACATCTGTGTTAATTCATGCGCAAAGTTGGGAAAGTTTGATNTCCCATACAAAGGATGAATTCTTAGAAACTGTTGAAGAGCAAAGAGAAAAGATAAGAAAACTGAGAGGAATAAATAAAGAGTATGAACATCTATTGGATAATGCAGAGATTTATCTTGATGAGGCCCTTATGGCCCTTTCAGATAAAAATATTCCAGCTGTTGAGAGGGCCTTAAGTCGGGCATCAAATTCGATAATTCAATCTGATTCCAGTACAGAAGTCGCTTATGCTAATCGTGAACTATTGGACAATTAAAGTCCTAGGACATTGCCCATCCAAGTCCAAACTCCATGCTGAGCTAAATAAACTACAACACTGAAAGAAATACAGGCAAAATAAACCGCTCCTTTGGAGATTTGGATGGCATCTTCGGATTCTTCATCAAAATATCTGATTAACCCTGCAGCTTGCTGGATTCCACCACCTTTTTTCTCCTTGGCCATGATACTCGGACCTACAAAGGGTATTTCAATTGCTCTGGATAATAATTGATATTTTAAGGCTCTAAAGTCTCAATAAGAACACAATTTCCATCTAATTCTACTATTATTGATGCTGCATCCATGGCAGTATTCAGATTTTGAGTCATCAGGATTTCCCTTCTTAATCCACCGTCTGAATGAAATACTAATCTATGACTCATTGTTTCTAGCATTTCAGTACTTACGGCTTGCCAAATCCATTCATCTTGTGAGATTGTAACTAAGGCCTCAATTGGTGTTAGAGGTCCCTGTTCTATACCATTCTCTTTAGCCCTTTTAACAAGATTATTCAGTTTGATTTTTGCGCCAATTTTATCAGTCTTAATTGGGCTTTTTGTTTCTCTTAATATGCGTCTCCTTATCTTTGTCATGTGCATCCCCTGCGACCCAGGCCGCAATTCCTCAGTTTGACAAATAGTGTTTAAGAGTTATCGAAAAAAAAATCAAAAGGTGTGTAACTTTTAATGTTTAAAATTTACCCGAATAACGAGCAATTCATTTCTAGGTCTCCTACGGGTAGCGTGGAAGTTAGAGAGTGGGATTGGGAGAAAGAGGCTGAAAGAAGTATACTTCTAAAGGCTGTATCTAGCTGGAGGGATTATGAATCTGATTGGTTTAGAGTTTCTTTTTCCAGATTACCAGAGACTGTAAGAGTTAATCCCCTACATCCTGATCAAGAGTGGGTTGAAGCATGGTTAACAAATCTTAATGCTAAACAGATAGATTGGTTTTCTGGGCCAGGTAGTGCTTGGAAATTACCCTTTGTAAGAGGTTCTTCCGAAGGAGAGACTAAGATTATCCTAAATGCACTTCATAAAACTGGAAGGGTGACAAGGCAAGAAGAGGTTTCGATGCTTCCCGTTCTAGCTTTGAATCCACAACCCGGAGAAATTATTCTTGATTTGTGTGCTTCACCTGGATCGAAAACTACTCAGATTTGTGAACACATGGGAGATTCGGGCGCAGTAGTTGCTAATGAAATTGTGAGTGGAAGGATAAATACCTTAGTTTCCAATATTCAACGTCATTCTTGTAAATCTTCTTTAGTTGTTCAGCACGATGGTAGGCATATCCCTATGGTTCCAATGGAAGGTTACGATAGAGTGTTGGTGGATGCACCATGTACAGGATCTGGGACAACAAGGAAAAATCCTGATGTATGGCGAAAATGGATTCCATCTGCAGGTTTATCCCTACATGAACTACAATTTGATCTGTTAAAGAGAGGAATTTCAGTAACAAAACCTGGTGGCAGAATTGTTTATTCTACATGTTCATTAGATCCTATTGAAAATGAAGCGGTTGTTTCCAGAATATTATTAGATGGCGGTGTTAAGCTAATATCTGCCAGAAATGAGATACCCGAAATACCATCCAATCCTGGTTTAACTCAGTGGGATATATTAGATGATTTTGGAAATTCTACAGATTCTCAAGAATTTCCTAATTATCTAGTTCCTAGTAATATTGAAGAGGTAAATTCGCAGTTAAATTCGTGTATGAGGATTTGGAATGATAAAATTGATGGAGGAGGATTTTTTCTAGCTATTTTTGAGAAAAATCAGCAATCTTATAGCTCAGAGAAAAAGGAGTATAATAATTCAGAATCCGGTCTGATTGAAGATCATCCTTCTTACCCTCAACCAGTTGAAAAACACTTATCTAATCAGTTTTTAGATAAATGGGGGTCTTTGCCTCCAAACCTATGGAATAGGGGTAAGAGTTTATTCTGGTCTACTGAAGAAATTTATAAAATTTGGAATTCAGTAAGAGCACGTAGGAAAAAAAAGAATTTGATTCCTGGAAAGAGATGGCATCCCTTGAAGGTTATTCACTTAGGGTTGATAATTGCGAAAATTAGGAAGGGCGAATTGGAAAGGATAACTTCCAAAGCAGCAAGATCGTTGAAAAAATATATTTCTAAATCATTAATTGAGGTAGATAGTGAGATAATTGATTTAATTTTGATAGGAGATGAGCCGGAGTACAGTACAGCTTTTACAAATGGGAGTGAATTTAGAGGAAGTTATGTGTTATTTGATAACTCTGGATTTTTACTCTCGGTTTGGATTGGAAAGAAGGTTACAGCGATGATTTCGAGAGAAGAAAAAATTATACTCAGGAAAATTAGGGGTATATGATATTAGATTAAATGTTCATTTGAGCATGAAAAAAGAGTATATGTATGCATATGTTCAAGAGCCGTGGAGTTGAAGTTCATTACAGCGATATTTATGGATGAGATTGACAGGCGAATAATTGAGGTTTTAGAAGGAGATGCAAGAACGTCTCAGAGAAAAATTGCTGAAGTGGTCGGGGTTGCACTAGGTACAGTAAGTAATAGAATAAGACGTCTTGAGGACAAAGGAATAATCAAGGGGTATACTGTACTTCTAAATCCGGATAAATCTGGGTGGGGCCTTAGTGTAGTAATTGGATTAAGGATTGAGAAAGGTAGACTAATGGAGATTCAAAAAAAGATTGCTAAAGATCACAGAGTTTACGGCGTTTATGATGTCACTGGTGATTATGATTCAATGATTCTTGCTAGAGCTCGTGATCGGACAGACTTGGATGATTTGTCAAAAAATGTTCTCAGCATTTCTGGCATAGAAAGATCGGTTACTCATTTAGTACTAAATTCAGTTAAAGAAATGCCGCCAAGTATACCGAAATAGTTTAGATTATTTGATTGATGTTATCGTTAATCAGAGGTATTAGTATGTCTGAATATGGCCTCAAGGATTCTACAGTTTTTCCTTCAGGCTTCATCGTTTTGATTAATATATTTCTTAAATCTTCATCAATAGGTACATCGAAAGACATCAACTGATCTCGAAAAAATTTCTGGATTTGCCCTCCTTTTCTATCCCAATCCATCAGTAGAATAATTGCAGGACCGTTATCTGATGGTATGATAGATGAATATTTTTTATGGAAGTATGCAACTAATCTAGACTGATTCCAACCTCTATTAATTTTCTCTATTATTCCAGAAAATCCAAGGGTTCGTAATGTTCTTTCATCTTTCAATCCCTCTACAACAATTGGACAATTATATCCACCATCAAATTCAAATTTGTTTCTAACTATTGTCAATGCGAAATTTCTGGCTGCTAATTCAAATCTTGACATTCTATCAGAAGGACCAGAAATAATGCCTTTACTCAAGAATCTATTAATTGTATTTTTATTAGAAATAATATCAAACCCCTTAAGTTATCAAAATATAATGAAATTTATGTGTCACTCTTAATTCATCTGTAAAGTAATCTATGCATTAATTTTGTTGTTTTTTCAATAAAAGAAAATAGATAAAATTTCAATCTTCTCTGTGACTGAAAAAGCGGGACACTTATCAGGGGGGTTTCGCCCCGTTAGATTAGTCAACATGTCCGTGACTACCGTACTTTTTGAAACTCTTTGGGACGAGTATATATTTTGGTCCTTGGTTGTGGGGGCAGTTGCATTCGGTTGGTTATATCATCACTCTTTTTGGTTCTTGTCTAAAAGCGGAGAGGTGGGATCTACAGAAAATGTAGATGATTTACAAGTTGGTGTATTTCCAAGGCATAATGATAATATTAAGCTTGAAGTGGCTTGGACAATCTTACCTTTCATATTGATTATTTATCTTACTTACATCTCATGGGCACCTTTGGATGCTATGTGGACTTCTCCCGTTGATGGAAATCATGGTGGAGAATGTGAAGAAGGTGAATCATCTAACAACAGAATTCTTGAAGGCAGTAAAGGAATTATTCAGTCTGATTGTTATCATATTATTGAGATTACAGCGCAACAATGGTTTTGGTCATTCGATTGCTTAGATTTAGCTTCAGAAATTTGTGATACAGATATTGAGAGTATGGAAGTATATGGGAGTGTACCAGAGCTATTCTTGAAACGAGGAGAGACATATTTGGCTAACATGACATCCTTGGATGTTACTCATGCACCTTGGTTCCAACACTTAGGAACTAAGGAGGATACAGTTCCTGGTCAAAACACTCAGCTTTGGCTACCAATTCCATTGGAAATGTCGTCGGACGAATCAATGATATTATGCGCAGAATATTGTGGTGATGCGCATTCAGTAATGGCTGGAAAACTGAGTATCCACGACTAGAGGTGAAATATTGAATTCTAAATTGTCTAGAGGATTAATTGTGACATTGTTGATAGTGTCAGCGATGTTAGTAATTCCTTCAACAACTTCACAGCCAGCAGGAATAGAAGGTATAGGATCAGGTGGGTGCAATTGTCATGGGGCAAGTCCGGACTCTAGAGTCTCAGTGGTCCTTGAAGGAGTTCCAGAAAGTTATAATTATTCTGAAACTTATAATCTAACAATTTCATTCTCTGGTGGACCAACTTCACCAGAAAATATGAATCAAGGTGGATTTCATTTATACACTAGTCATGGTGAATTAGGAGTAATTGATGGAACAGCGCAAGTTTGGAATTCTAATGAATTGAGTCATACTGAAGCTGGAAATGATCAAACCTCTTGGGAAGTAACTTGGAAGGCACCCCAAACAGATAGTAATGTTGAATTCGTTCTACATGTTAATTCAGTAAATGGAAATGCTGACGGTGCTGGGGGTGGAACTTCTGGAGATTATTGGAATAGATTAGCAATACAAATTAGTGGACCAATAGAAGTATTAGAGCAGGCGGATCCCTTTGTTGTTCTTACTGTATTAATTCTAGTTTCGGCAATTCTACTAGCTTTAACTCTGACGTATGTTTTCTATAGTAGAGATCCAGAGTCATTTGATTGGGAGAAATTTGGCCCTTGGATTGGTGATTGGTTAACAACTACAGATCACAAGAAGATTGGTACTCTTTATTTTGTAGCTGGATTATTCTTCCTAGGAGTGGGCGGAATTATGGCATTATTGATTAGAATACAATTATCAGTGCCAGGAAATGATTTTCTTACCCAAGAACAGTATAATCAATTTTTTACTCTACATGGAACTACCATGATTTTCTTAGCTGCCATGCCAATGATTAATGGTTTTGCTAATTGGATGGTTCCCTTACAAATTGGTGCACCAGATCTTGCATTACCTAGAATCAATGCGATGTCTTTCTGGTTACAGCCATTCGCAGCAATTCTGATATTTACTGGAGTATTTTCTGGGGCTGGAGCAGATACAGGATGGACTGGATATGCGCCGTATGTAGTAAGTGAGGGCGCTCATACAGGAACTACAATGTGGGCAGCAGGTCAGATTTTGCTGGTTGCATCTTCCACATTGACTGGAGTGAATTTTCTGACTACTATTGCAGTTATGAGGGCGGAAGGAATGGGTTGGATGCAAATGCCACTATTTACTTGGTCAATAATGATTGCAAATGTAATGTTATTCCTTTCTATTCCGGCATTTGGTATTGGTCTGATTCAGGTTTTCTTAGATAGAGTGATTGGTACGGCTTTCTATGATATTGCTGCAGGCGGAGATCCTTTACTTTGGAGTCATCTTTTCTGGTATTTCGGTCACCCAGAAGTATATGTTGTAATAGTGCCATCTTTTGGTATTATTTCAGAGGTAATTGCCACTAGTGCCAGAAGATCAATTTTTGGTTATCGTTCTATGGTTTATGCTTTGGCTGGAATAGGAGTTGTGGCATTTATTGTTTACGGCCATCACATGTTTACAAGTGGAATGAGTCCTTCATTGAGATTCATAACTATGCTGACTACAATGCTAGTAGCAGTTCCGACGGGGATAAAGATATTCAATTGGTTAATGACTATGAATGGAGGGTCCTTAGTTTATCGAACCCATACCTTATNGGCACTAGGTTTCCTAGTTACATTCACGCTAGGTGGATTTTCGGGTATGTTCTTCCCATCTATAGCTATGGATACTCACTTACATGAGTCTTATTTCGTGGTAGCACATTTCCATTATGTCCTAGTTGGTGGAACGGTATTCGGATTTTTCGCTGGAATTTATTATTGGTGGCCTAAAGCCACAGGAAAGATGCTCAGTGAAAGGTTAGGAGCTCTTCATTTCCTTACAGCATTTATCTCATACAATGCTCTATTTTGGCCTATGCATAGACTTGGAGTTTGGGGTATGACAAGGAGGCATCATACCTATTTTGTTACAACAGAAGAAGCATTAGGATCCCTGCCAATGGAAGCTGCTGGATGGAATATGTTTATCTCTGTATCAGCATTTATTTTCTTCTTTTCAAACTTTATTATGGTAGGGAACATGATTATATCGTCCATTAGAGGGGTTGATGCACCTGCAGATCCATGGGGATCATGGTCTTTCGAATGGATGACTTCGTCACCACCCCCTACCCCAAGCTTTGGTCATTTTGATGGTGAGAAATGGCATGACTTACCTAAACTAAAGGATGCTAACGACCATATTGCTAACGAGCCGGGTATAATTTCGAGATGGTTTGAGCGTTTGATGGTGCCAAATGATGAATTAGGAGGTCATTCAGAATGAGTGCAGATCATGGGCATGATGATCATCACGCAAGTGCATGGGGGCCGCATGATTGGCATCATGGAGCTCCACATAATTCATGGGCTCCGATAATAATGAGTGCTGGATTTGCAATATTTCTCTTTACACTAGGTGGTGCATATGAATGGGGAGAATTTGTCAGCACAAGTTATGCATTGATGATATTTGTCAGTCTAGCTGTAATAGGTCTGGGAATACTAATTTGGTGGAGACAAGATTTCTCTTTTGATGGAAGTTATGAGCCTAAGTCATTTGGTGCTCCCTATCAGAATATAGATATTAGAAAGGTTGCGGTATGGGTTTTCCTAATGTCTGAAATGATGGTTTTCACATCATTATTCAGTACTTACATCAGATATCGTACAGGAATTGAAAACTGTAAAACAGTTTTCGAATCTGGAAATTGGGTTGAAGGGACAGCGGTTACTTGCTTCGAGCCAGCTAGTCACTTAATCGCTTCTAGCTGGTTTCATTTGGCACCGGGGGCAATTAATACATTTGCACTGATTATTTCTTCATTTACTATTGTGCAAGCACTGAGATATGCGAAAAAGAAAGATTTGGATGAAAATACCCGAAGAAGGAAGGTTACAATGTTTCTTGGAACTACGTGGTTGTTAGCTATATTATTCCTAACCTTGAAGATGATTGAGTGGTTTATTGGTTTCCCTACTCCTGGGCCCTTGACAGAATTAAATCATGGTCATACTGAAATAGCATCTCTTTACACTGAAGGATACTTGATAAATGCAGATTCATATCAGCATCACTATTACAATACTCACTACTTTGAAGAGCATCATATGGAATTACCTGCAGGATTAGTTGGACATGCTGGAGGCCAAATGATGGCTGATATTCAAGTTAGTGCCTCTACCTTTTATGTTACAACTGGAACACATGGAGCACACGTATTGGGTGGAATAGTTGTTTTGACTTATATGACATTCAAGGCTATGAATGGAGGGTACACTCCTAAGAATGCGGTTGGAATTGAGTACTTTGGCCTATACTGGCACTTTGTAGACTTAGTTTGGGTTCTAGTCTTCCCATTCTTCTATCTTTATTGAGGTGAAAAAAAATGGCGGAATACAAAATATTGGGTAGAGACCCATACTGGATGAATTTTTATGGACTAATGATCTTAACAGCAATTGAAGTAGCTGCTGTAGGAGCTGACCTAACACAAGCTGCAGAATCTTTGAATATGTCAGAGAACGGAATTACATTATGGATATTAACAATTATCGCAATTCCTAAATTTTTCATGATTGCAGCTATTTTTATGCATCTATTTGGAGATGAAGACTCTGGTGTTCTAACACTTACTGCACTATTTCCTGCATTTTTCATGTTAATTATGATATTATTCATTGGCCTTACTCATCCTGAGGCGGCTACCGGCTTACCCGACTGGTGTAGGCCTGGAAATTATAATCTATGAACCTGTAAGGTTCATGGGTAGAACGTACTCCCACGACTTGCTGCAGACGTCGCATAGCCTGGTATTGCGCCGGA
>FUFK010044995.1_pt1 | contig 13632 bp, 18 predicted proteins | sample 1021851 | NCBI WGS metagenome assembly FUFK01 (sample SAMEA51879418, study PRJEB19060) | metagenome | reverse complement strand
TTATTTAAAGGGTGATCATCCACTTCAAATCGAAATTTTTAGAATAGTTGCTGAACTACTTGAAATATCGGAGACTGAAATTCATGCAGAGAGAGATGATTGTGGGGCTCCAACTCTTTACATGAAGCTTCGAGAAATGGCCAAACTATATTCTCTTCTGAGTAGTTCAGAAAACGCAGAATTGGAACAAATTAGTCGAGCAATTACCACCAATCCAATTATGATTTGTGGTAATAATAAATTTGATACAGAAATAATAAAAGGTTCACATGGACAAGTCATAAGTAAAGGCGGAGCAGAAGGTGTACAGTGTGTTTGCAAGAACAACGAAGGGATGGGTCTGGCTTTAAAGGTAGAGGATGGCTCTAGAAGAGCAAAGCATGCAGTAAGCTTGCATTTATTGAAACAACTTGAATGGATATCAGACTTAAGAATCCAGGATATAAATGACAAGGTATTCAATTTCCCTGAGGGTGTCCGAATTGAAGTAAAAGGTGAACTAAAATTCCAAGAATCCTAAAAAAGCTTAAAAAGTAACCCATTCAGATGTATGCTAGAAGTATGTCGCGGGGTAGAGCAGTCTGGTAGCTCGTCGGGCTCATAACCCGAAGGTCGGAAGTTCAAATCTCCCCCCCGCCACCATAGATATAGCTCCAATATGGGGCTTTTTTATTGTCCAAAACTAACTTTATAAATGATTTAAGGGACTATGTAAAAAATTGATATGAAGAAGATATTGAAGATAAAGATCAAAACAGTAAAGAATCTGAATTTTTTGAAATTAGTAATTCTTACTAGTTTGAGTATAAAAATTTAAATTATTTTTTAATTGATGTAGATTATGATCTCCCTTATTAAATAATTAATAAATGTTGGGCACACGCTTCTTCTAGTGGATGACCACCTTTCCCTCAGATGAATATTTGCAAATTATTTAAACCAAAAAGATTAAAAAGTTTAAATAAAACGCTTACTATTTCACTGCTATATTAAATTTATGGTACCTGAAAGAAAATAAAAGTGTTTCAAAAAATAGAAGCGCTTGTAGATTATGAACTTAAATATGGCATAGAAGCTGGTAATGTTTGTATGAGATTAGAACAATATCGAATCCATATAACCCGTCCATTAAGTCAAATGCTGATAGGAATAAGTAGGTCTGACAGAAGTTATTTGTTTCTTTATTATTTAGATTAAATAAGATAAACTATCCATCCATGGATCTATATTAAAATATCTAAACAGACATCTCATAAAATACTTTTTTAAGAGATCATAAAGAAAGGTTTGAAAAAAAAATGACACAATCAAATCTTGAGAAATTACTTAAGATAGACAACGAATCATATAACCTTTTAAGAGTTCTCCATATGTTCATGAAGTTGGATATATCTCAAGACGTACCGCTTCAGGCAATGGCTGTATTTTGGTATGTAGCGACCTATCAGAATTGCAGTAAAAAAGATATTGAACAATATTTTGGTATGAGTAAAGCTAGTGCCTCTAGATTGACAGACTACATTAGTAGATATCATAGGCTAGGCAAGGCTGGGTTAGGCTTAATTACAAAAGAATCAGATCCAAAAGATAAAAGAAAAACACTTTTAAAACTATCAAGGAAGGGAAAAGATTTAATAGAAAAGTCATTCAGTACACTTTATGAAGATGTTAAAGATGTCTTTGAAGTTGATTATGAGGAATAAATTAATGGTTAGAATCAAAGTAGATACAAAACAAAGAATTAGAGATTAATCTCTTGGCAACGTATCAAAACTATCGATTTCGTTTTGATGATGCGATACTTGACTTAAGAAAGATATCAAAAAAAAACGATCCCAGAATATTGGCATTAGGACCCTCTACTTATTTACGTTTCAAAATATAAAAGCTGAATTGTAGTACATTGACATTAGTAGAAAAGAAAGATCAATTCTAGAGAAAAACTATTAACTAAGATAACTTTAAAAATATTTTTAAATACCTTCAGAAATGATTGTTATTGATGTTTACTATTCCTTGAAAAATTGCTACGTTTCAAATAATAAATCTTTTAGTTATGTTCTTAAACTATTTACCTAGTGAGATGGCAGAAGTAATTGGAGTAGCAATGATTTTTGCATTTTTACTTGGGACAATCCTTATTCTTTTATTTACCTCAGATCAGGCAAATACTAAAAATTTATATTTGAAGAAAGCTAAATAAACGGAAAAAAAGAGCTCAACAAAGAAGTTTATTATCGCTAATCCACTCACAAATTTGAATCTAGATTTTTATATTAATAAAAAAGATAAACTCATATTATGGGTGAAGCCAAAAGAAGAAAAAATCTTGGTTTACCTCCAAGAGAAAAGAAAATTATCCTAGACAAATCTAATAGATACTTTTCATGGTTTTCAATTACTATATCAAGAATTAAAAAGTATCCTTATATGGGAGTAGCGACTATGGCATTAGGAGCAATTATTTTTTTGGTATCCGGAGGAGCAAATAGTATAAGTAAATAGAATTTATTAAGGGACCTTACTTATTTTGAATATCAAATCTCAATATAGAAATTTATCTACCAGGTAACTTAGAAATTTAATAAAATAAAAGTCATCATAAATCGAATTTTGGCCATAAGTGATTAAAAACTTACTAAAAGAATTATGATAGAATTATCAGAAAATATATGACTATTTGTCCAATTTGTAAAAGTAGAAATTTTCATAAAATAACAACACAATCAACTGAAAATATAAAGCTCACTAATAAGAAATATACATTCAAAAGATGCTCTAATTGCTTTGTTATTAGTCAAGATCCTTTACCAGATAGTCTTTCTTTAACAACACATTATCAATTTTTGGATGATCTACAATCAAATAAATCAACTCAAAAGAATAAATTATCAACCCTTTTAAAAATTAAGAAAAGTTATGAGCAAAATGGAAGCGCAAAGAATAAACTAAGAAATATTCTGAAGTTTTGGGAAAGAGAATACACATACTTTAATCGCCTTAATCAAAAGACCATCTTAGATTTAGGGGCAGGTAACGGGATTTTCTCTATAGCTGCAAGATGCAAAGGCTTTGAGGTTATATCTATTGAACAAAATGAGGCGTCAATTAATTTTGCTAAAATGCTTGGTATCAAAATAATATCCTCTGATATTAATTCTCCACTTTCTATGAAATATGCTTCTCAGTCAGATAATGTCACATTAAACCACGTATTTGAACACATTGTAGAACCAGTGAAGTTTTTAAAAAACTTAAAAAAGAATATAAAAAAATCTGCAAAAGTTGTTATTGTAATGCCTAACTCTAATTCTATATGGAGATACGTTTTTAAAGAGAAGTGGTACGGTTGGGATCCACCAGTTCATTTACATTTACACAATATTAGATCTATTAGAAAAATGATGAACGAAATAGGATTGAAAATTGAATATTTATCAACATTAAATCGAATTGATTCATTTTTTTATTCTCTAAATCATGCGGGTTATAAAGTAGGTATTTTTAAATTTCTTTTAAGAATTATAATTCTACCATTTCAGCCAATTTTAAAACTTTTAAATATTGCCCCTGAATTGATTTGCATAGTTTCGAAAAAATAAAATTCTTTCAACAATTTATCCCCTATAAATTTCATCCTGGTATGAATTATCATTTATTGCTATTTATTCGTATATTGATCGTTGAAAATTTAAATCACCTATTATCAAGAATTTTCATTATTAAAATAGGACTATAAAAAAGTAACATCAGTGTGTTTGAAAAATATGCAAAAAATTAATAGAATGAAAAAAAATATTTTTATAAAGAATATAAATTAGGATACAGTTCAAATTCTAATGATATTTATTGCATGAATAAGAATAAACATAAACCAAATCATTCTAAAAATAATTTGGAAAATGTTCTCACTTGATAAGTTCAAAGTAACCGTTTTTGTTTAAAAAATATTTATCAAACCAAAGGTTTATAAGATTATCTAATCCAACTCCTGACATTTTATCAATTTGAGAATTTCTATAATCAGATAATGCTAATAATAAATAGGGAAAAACAACATCTGACAACCCTGGTGGGAGATTTTTTAAAGGTACGCCATGGGAAGTGTCCCACAAAATTTGCATATCATTCAAAAAGATAGAACTCCAATAGTTGAAATTACAATATAATTTATCTGGCGGTAGCAAATTTAGTGTTAGATTTGAGTCTGATGAATTCATAAAAATCTATTTTTTAATTTAAAGATTTTGAAACAATCTTAGTCAAGTGATTGTTTTAAGACTTTTGAAGCACTCTTCTTACCGAGACTAAACATATACAAATTAACTCAAAGTGCATCACTTTTCAACACTTTTATTTATTTATCGTATTTTTCTTCCATCTCTTTAAATTTTAGGAATAACATAAATTTCTCATAGGTTTTGAAATCAAAATTATCATTTTTTAATTTTCTTACTAAAAATAATTCATCAGATTCATCTTCCTTATTATCTAATTGAGTATCTTTGAGGATTCCACTATTTTCTATAGAATTAGAAAAAATTGATTTCAAATTCATATTGTTATGACTTCCTTTCTTAATTTTATCTTTGGAGCTTAAATCAAAAAGTCCTCGATTAGTAAGTGCTTCCTCCACTAATATGCTAATGATTTTAGAGTTACTTAAATTATTATCAATACTCAATTTATCAATTATCTTAATCACATCTTCTCTAGGAATAAAACCGACTCTTTTCTTCTTTGTTGGCATTTATATTTTAATTTAAGTGCTTCACTTGACTATAAATAGTGTTGCACTATTATCAGAATACGTCAATATTTTTCTTATGATACTTACTCTTGCATTGACCTTTGCTTTTCTATGTTACTTAACTTACATAACAAAAAAAGAAGTACATTTAATCGATGTTTTGCCTTCAGAGGAATCAATAGAGGATGATAACTTATATAAAGATTTGGAGGATCTGTACATTTAAAACTAAAAAGTTTCTTTCTTTGAAAGTTTCTGGTTTTTTCAATTTATAAAACTAAACCCATGAAATATTAATGCAAACTGAATAATAATAAAGTTGATCCACCAAAATACGACACGATAAACCATCCAATAATTTTTTGGGAATTAATAAATTTCGCATGTAAAGTAAATTTTTAACTGCAGCCTTAATAGTTTCAATATTCATTTTTATATAATCAATCAAACATGCTTTATGTAATAAAGGCTTTTCTGGAGACAAAATTATTTATTAATTTTTATTATCAATTCTAGGTTAATTATTTTTTCTAATTTATTACGGTTATATTCAAAAATTTTAGGTTTTCTATATTTCATATATAAAACTTCGTTTCTTAACTAAACATATACAAAAAAAAAGGCAATTATTAAAATCAAAGTAATAAATATGATAAATTTTTATGACAGTTCATCAAGATTATGAAATTAAAATCAATCTAAATGAATTGATTGAAGAGAGAATTCCATGTTGTGATTTACTTCATCCGGATCACTGTTTAACTGAAAAACAGGTCTCTGAAATAGCTCATGAAATTAGAAAAGGTTTAAATTTACATGATGTTTACAAACAAGTAGATCAACACATAATGAATTACATTAACTCAGCAGGAATTGACAATAAGGAACATTGGGTTGAACCAAAACTACCAGATTTGGAAAGAGATTTAAAAGAGGAAGTTGGAATAGAATTTGATTAGTAATTTTTTTAAAGCAAAATCAATAAATATATTTTTTTTCAAGTTCGTCAATTAATTTATAAATACTTTTAGCAGATCTCTTCTTCTTTTTGAATACTAATAAAAACATTATTAGTACTGAACCAAAAAACAATGGAGCAAAAATTATAATTTCAGAGTTTATGTGCATTAAAAATTAAATATTTATTATTAAGATATTAAAAGAAATGCTTAGTTCAAATAGGTACTTTATACAAAATATTTAAACAATAAGTTATTTTAAAGAAAGTATAGATTAATTATTCTTTATAGATAAGTTATGAAAATTGTAGGTATTAAAAGAACAAAATGATTAACATCTTTGCTTTAACATTTAAGGAAATGGATTTGGGAATATTAGAGATTTCAGTAATTGGAATCGTAACGCTAGTATTCCCAATTTTATTCGTTGTTGCGTCCAAAAATCTTGATGCAAAGGGGGTCTTTGAATGGATGGTAGAGAAACCAAATGACTGGATTGGAAAAAAATAAACTAAATACAATTATTATTAATCAAATTTCAATTTTTCCAAATTATTTGAAGGAAAATTATAAACTTGGCAATTATTTTCGATTTTGTTTATTATATTTTTTTCAAGTGTAGGGTAATCTATAAACTTATTTAATTTGTTGTTTCTAAACTCCTTGTTTGTTTCTCCAATCGCAAAAGCTAAAGCACCTTCGTTTGATATTCCAAATTGACTCGTATTGCAATAAGTTCTAGAAAATTTGGTTGAGATCTTATTTATATACTTTTCAACAGATAAACTAGAAAATTCCTTTGAATAGGCTGGATTACTTAAAAATAGAAATAATGCCGAGATGAAGAAAATAAAAAATTTTTTCATTTTAATATCTTTTAGTTAAAGTTAAGACATATATTTAAATTTTTTTTTGTAAAACTTTTTTCTTAATAAAAAATAAAATAAATAACTTTAATAACTAATAAGAATTTTCAGATTTGAAAAAAGAAATTATCTAAAGAAAGATTTTTAAAATTTTTTCTTTTTGTGTAATTTTTAAAAATTTCTTAAAGATCTTTTCTTACTAAAAAAATTGACTTACTTGTTAATTATCAAAATATTTTTAAATATTCAATGAAATAAACTTAGAATCAAATTTGTTTTCTTTAAATAATTTTTCTTTTATGGATATTTCTTATTACTTGATTTATATTTAATTAGTAGTAGTTTAGAGAAAAATAAACATTATGGGTTTACCAGAACTAATATATTCTCCAGTAGAGGGAGGAACTATTCATAAATATGAAATAAGTGGGGGTAAAAGAAAGTTTTTAAGATTTATAGGTTGTTATCTTGGTAAGTGCAATTTCTACAAAAATGTTGACGAAGCAATAGAAAATATTAAAAACATTAAAGAAGATCAAGATATACAAGAATCTTGATTAAAAGATACCTAATTTAATACCATTTAAGTTTTTTAATAAAAACTTTTTAATTATTGCTACAAATAATAGAGAATTTCGTTTTTATGAGAAATTGATTATTTACTTGCGTTATAGTTCCGAAAGATAACTAGTAAATTAAAAAAAGATATTAGTTTATGGAAAATAAGCAAATTAATTTTTTTAAATCTAAAGAGTTCAATACTGTTTTAAAACCTTTTAAAAAAGGAACAGTAGTGAAGATTGACGCATACGATATCAGAGAAACAAAACAAGAATTGAACATAGGTTTATATGGTTGGTACGCAATATGTCCTTCAAACAAACTTAAAAAAAACAAACTTTATTATTTTTCACTTTTTGATGTGCCACTTGTTTTATACAGAGATCAGAAAAACAAGGTAAGGTGCATAAAAAATATTTGTCCCCATAGAGGTGCATCTTTTTATGGAGGCTCAATTTCAAATGGAGAAATTACTTGTCCTTACCACGGTGCTAAATTCTCTTCAGAAGGTACTTGCCAAAATCTTGATCGGATAACATGCAGTCATATTATTGATCAGAATTATGACAACTATGCCAGAAGAATTCATTTATCTCAATATAAAACCAATGAAAATGATGATTACATCTTTGTATATTTTTCCAGAAAATCCGAAACTGATTTAAATGATATCAATGAAGAAGATTTACCAATTAGCGACTATCAATTAGTAAATAATGGATTCGCTCCACTCGATTATGTTTCAGAAGAGGTACTAGTTGATTTTAAATGTGATTGGTCAAGGATTATAGAAAATCACTTGGATATTCTTCATATTTTTTGGGTTCACGGAGATACAATTCCAGATAAAGATGTTAATAAAAACGTTCTTGTTAGTTTTAACCAGAAGATTAAGATTAATCCAAAAAGTATTGAAAGTATTTATTTTTATAAAAATGATCCTACAAAAGAATTTATCAGAATAAAGTTTATACCCCCTGGAAGAATACTTATTTATAAAGGGGATCCAAGTTCCTCGAGATATTTACAAGTTCTTGATCACATCCCACTGGGAGAAAATAAAGCAAGAGTAATAGTTAGACACTACAGAAAATTTCTCAAAAATAAGTTAATTAATAATTTACTACTGTTCAAAGAAACTCAAAAGAAAATATTTTATAAGATATTCGATGAAGATTACATGATTTTAAAAACACAAACTTATAATCACAAACTCGGATTAATACAAAAAGATGAAATTAAATTAATAGGTGAAGACAGAATAATAAATTATTTTTGGAAATGGTATAAAAAGTCAGAAGATAAAGATTATCCTTGGAAAATTATCAACAAAAATAATGATCTTAATGTCTACGACGAAGTAATATTAAAATATCCTCCAGAAATTAAAAGATTAGAAGTAATAAATAACATTAATATCATTAGAAAGACTCTTGTTAGATTTGCCTTTCCGCTTTTATTGTTTATGTTAATAATTTAAGTTTTTTATGAGTAAGGTGAATAGGCCAATTTGGCTTAACTGGTTGTATCTTATAATTTTTTTAGTAAGCTCGTTTCAATTGTTTATATTTTGGAGTAGTAAATTTCAGTGACTACTAACTTCTGGTTTGAGGCTATAAATATAACTTGCTTTAAAAATGGCTATAAAGTAATTAAAAATTTAAATTTACAATTAAGTACTTTTGAAAATGTTATTTTATTAGGACCAAATGGCTCAGGTAAATCATCATTAGTTGAACTAATCAATAGAAATATATACCCAGTAGTTGGGAAAGAAAGTAATTTAAAAATATTTAACGAAGAGTTAATTTATTTAAGGGATTTGCGGAGAAAAATAAGTACTGTTAATAATGAAATTAAATATAGATTTAATCCCAAGATAAAGGTAATAGATTTAATCATCAGTGGCCTTCATGGAAAATATTGTTTTGTAGCCAATAAAACTAAAAGAGATATTTCTAAAGCAGAAAAACTCATTAAAGAAATGAACATTCATTATTTATCAGAAAAAAATTTCTCCTATTTATCAGACGGAGAGAAGAAAATAGCTCTAATTGCGAGGGCATTAATCAATGATCCAGAAATTTTGATTTTGGACGAACCTACTGCAAATTTAGATTATAAATCAAAATTTTTTGTAACCGATCGAATCAATGAATTATCAAAAATTCATACAACCATACTATGTATAACCCANGATATTTCTATCATTTCAAAAATATACAACAGAGTAATAATGATAAAAGATAGAAAAATTATTGCTGACGGAATTCAAGAGGAGATAATTAATAATGAAAACATAAGAAAATTATTCGATGTAAATGTTGAAGTTTATAGAAATATGGATGTTTGGAATATAAAAAGAAACCCTAAAAGATAATTATTAGCAAAACTAGCAATCCAATTACTGTAAAAATAATTTTTTTATAAAAAGAATTTGAAAAAGATTTAGATCTAAATGAGGATGAACCGCATTTTAGACAAACAATCCTGCCACCAAGAGATCTATCTGAGACAAAGGAAAAGCCACCACACCTTAAACAAATCTTATTAGATCTCATTTTAAATTAATAAAAACTATCCCAACCCAATTATATTATTAAATCTAATGTAAAGAAAATATTAAAAAGGTAAAAATGATATTGAGAATCTCTTGCAATAGTGGAGCCAATAGTGCATAATTGATAATAATTCTCATTATCACTCATTAAATTTATATGAATTTTTACGATTATGGAGACTTCTCCAGGAAGTCCGTAAGAATAATAACTGGCCAATCAGTTCTAATAGACCCTTCATCTAAGCCAAAAGGTACATGCCTAGAAGTTGAGAGTGGAATTGCCAGAGTTTATTGCCCATGCGAGGAAACTGAAGGTATGACACTGGCTTTTTTGCAATCAGGAGATCAATTGAGAACTGACCTATTGTGTAGTGAAGGAGTCTGCGTCGAAGCGCTAACTGATTTATCTTTTCATAGCAATGTCAATATAACTGAAAACTCTGGCTTTGATGCTGTAAATGAATGGACTTTACAATTGCTCAGAATTAGACATCTTGGAAATGCGGAACAAAGACTGCAGGCTCTCCTTTCTATACTAGTGAATCGTCTAGGGAAAAGATGCGGACAATGGTGCGAATTACCTTTTAGGCTCACCCATGAAAGGATTGGAGAATTGATTGGCTCAACTCGAGTAACCTCCACAAGACTCATATCAAAATTACGTTCTTCTGAATTGTTAATAGCCCCAATAGGCACACAGACAGTTAGCGTAGCTCCTTCATTTATTGAATCATCTCTATTATGAAAGAATCAGAGTCAATAATTAACGACCTACTCGTAGAAGTCGACTCTTTAACTTATAGGCTTCGAAACATCAAACAATGTTTTAGATCTACTTCCAATATTGGTTTAAAAAAAAGATTAATTTCTGAAAACAAATGTATATTTCAGAGAATTAAAGAGATAAATAACATTGCAATTTTTTTAAACAAAAGTTCAATTGAAAAAATAACCTTCAATTCATTATTACTTGAAAAAAGCAAAAGAACGTTATTCGAAGCTACTACAGAAAGTAATTTATTTTTTTATTAGTTCACTATCAATGAGAAGTATAGCTGAGGGATTATTATCAGCAAATTTTACTTTTCCGAGTATATGTGCGAATTCGTCCTCTGATTTTATTTGAGCTTCAACAATTGGATCCAAAAATACATTGGTCCTTGTATCTGACACTCTCTCTGAAAAAGAATAAAGTTGCTGAAGAGAAGAAGTTAAGTCTGCTTCCATATTAAATGAATATGAAATTAATTCTTCAATAGAATCCCATGTTTGAATAGGTGCCGTAAGACCTTTAAGTTTTACGTTTTGGCCACGTGCAATTAAATAGTCTGCAAATTTTTGAGCGTGTTCCATTTCCCCTTTGGATTCACTAAGAAAGAAGGAAGCAAAACCATCCAAATCACGCTCTTTAAACCATAAGTAAATAGAGAAATATTGTACATTTGCATATCTTTCCATAGTTAGATGTTCATAAAGATTATCCAACAAAGCTGTATCCATTGGTTGGGCTACTGCTCTACCAGTAGGGCCATAATTAACTAATTTTTGTTCTTTTAAATTATTCGCTGTCATTGTCTAAAGAAGAACTTAGTTAAATAATACAACATTTTGTATAAATTAGTAATTAAATAATCATATAAAACTGTATTAATGAATATGATAATGAATATCAATAGCAATATCATAATGAAATCTCAAAGTCACTATTCTGAGTTGCTGTTAACTAATAAACTATATGTAAATAAAAAAAAGAAATGTAAAAAGAAAAAATGCTCCAATTGGAAGGGTGGCAAATGTAACTGCCTATAAAAATTTTGTTAGATATAGATCTTTTCAGCACCTGGAAATAAAAAATAAAAACTATCTTTTTTAAAATTAAGACAACATTTATCACCAGTATCAAGTTCATTATTAATATCAGTTCTAATTCTTAATGTTTCTCCTTTAATTAATACTTTATAAATAAGATAATCTCCATAGAACTCTTTTGATATAACAACAGCATCACCATCTCTTGATTTACTTATTGATATAAATTTAGGAGATATTGATATATATTTTACAATCTTATTATTTAATGGGCTGGAGATTTTTATTTGACCTAAACATGAAAAGAATGCATTCCCATCTTTTCTAAGATTAATAATATTATTTCCCAATATAAAACTACTAACAAATAGGGTTTTAGGATTTTTTAGAATATTTAAAGGTGTATCTATCTGATGTATTTTACCCTCATTCATTACTGCAACTTTATCACAAATTGACATGGCCTCTTCGGGGTCATGAGTGACCATAAGACCGCTAGCATTACAACCTCTTAATATATTTGGAAGCTCACTTCTTAATTTGATTTTAACGTGCATATCGAGACTACAAAAAGGTTCATCCAATAAAATAAAATTTGTACCCGGAGCAAGAGCCCTTGCTATAGCGAGTCTTTGTTTTTGGCCTCCTGACAATTCATGTGGGTATCTCCCAACAAAACTATCAAGACCAACAATATTTAATAAATAGTCAACCCTAGATCTATCATTCTTATTTTTCAAACCAAACAATACATTTTCGATAACAGTTAAGTGAGGGAAAAGGGCGTAATCTTGAAAAACCATCCCAATATTTCTTTTTTCAGGACTAAGAATCCTTTCACTACTTGAAATTTCAACATCATTTAAAGATATACTTCCTTTTAATGGATATTCAAACCCTGCAATTAATCTCAAAAGAGTAGTTTTTCCACACCCAGACGGTCCAAGTAAACCTAACAGTTCACCATTTCCTATTTTTAGGTTAATTTTATTTAATATCCAATTTGAATATTCTCGATTATTGTATTTATGATGCAGATCATCAATTATCAAAGCATCATTTTTCACAAAATACTTCTTCTTTAAATATATTAAATTAGCAGAAAATATTCACATAAATTATCTCATGTATAATTTTATACACCAATCAATTTTTCAAACTAAATGAGAAAGGCTGAAAGAGCAGAAATAATTCAAAAGGAACTCAAAAAGCTATATCCATCGCCTCCAATACCACTTGATCATACAAATGCGTATACGCTTCTAATTGCAGTGGTTTTAAGTGCTCAATCAACAGATAAGAAAGTAAATGAATTAACAAAGAGCTTATTTAAGGTTGCAGATAATCCAGAAAAAATGGTTCAACTTGGTATTAATGGCATTTATGAATACATAAAATTTTTAGGTCTTTCTAATCAAAAATCAAAGAATATTTACAACCTTTCTAAAATCTTAATTGAGAATCATAAAAGTATAGTTCCCAATTCTTTTGAGAAGCTTGAATCTCTTCCAGGTGTAGGTCATAAAACAGCATCAGTTGTAATGTCACAAGTTTTTAAAATCCCCTCATTTCCTGTTGATACCCACATACACAGGTTGTCACAAAGATGGGGTCTAACAAATGGAGATAGCGTAGTTCAAACAGAAAAAGACCTAAAAAAAATATTTCCCATTAATGATTGGAACAACTTACATTTACAAATAATTTTTTATGGCCGAGAATACTGTACTGCGAGAGGCTGTGATGGAACAAAATGTTATTTATGTCGTACTCTTTATCCNAAAAGAAAAAAGAAATTTATATGTAAAAANCCNTAAGAAATTTATATAATTATTTAATTAGCTTTTTAATTATGAAAATAGCAGTAACTGGTGCATCGGGGAAAACAGGTTATAGAATTTCTGAAGAGGCAATAAAGAAAGGGTATAAAATAAGGCAAATTATTAGAAAGAATTCAAAAGTTTCAGAAGAATTAGAGAGTTTAGAAACAATTAGAGTTTCATTAGACAATAAAAAAGAACTTGATGAAGCATTAAAAGATATTGATGCTTTGATAATTGCTACTGGTGCGAGAGCATCATTAGATTTAACCGGTCCTGCGAAGGTTGATGCTTTAGGCGTATATAG
>FUFK010730603.1_pt1 | contig 13633 bp, 12 predicted proteins | sample 1021851 | NCBI WGS metagenome assembly FUFK01 (sample SAMEA51879418, study PRJEB19060) | metagenome | reverse complement strand
CTTTATATGGAGAAGCTCAAGAAGGATTTCTTAAGCACATTAAAAATGGCTATAGATAACTTGGAGCCTGCAGAAATGAGCTTGGCTTTAATTCCAACCAATCCTCTCACGCCCATCAAAGATAAACGAAAACCCATCGTGATAGACGACGACATAAGAGCAATTTTGTTTAATCGCCCTGACGGCTCAATTATAGGTTCGCTAATTAACTTTGGAATCCACGTCGAACTTACATGGGATAAAAACCTAGAATTAACTGCTGATGTTGCAGGCTACTTAAGAAGAGGGATTAGTGAAGGCATTTATTATGATAATCAGCTTGTTAGAGCTGGACTTGGTGGAACCACGTTATGGCTTACAGGAAACATTGGAGGCCTTATGACATCAGGGCCAACCGATCCAATTTATGATCCTGTTTTAAAAAAAATGCTCACCAAACCAAGTCATGCAAAAGCACGTGCGTATGGATATAGTCTAGCAAGCAGCATCATAGAGGCTTATCATTCAGGTCATTTTGAGCAGTCTCCAAAGCCATCCATAACTGTCGACACGACAGAAATAGAATTAGGCATAGAAAATTTCATGCTCTCACTAGGCACTTTGCTTGGCGTGATTGATGCCGATCTTAAATTCAGCTTGATGCAGCCATTTATACGTTATCTCAGCGAAGTAGCATTCATACAATTAGGAGATGCAACTATTACTGGCGTTCCTGGAGAACTCTATCCAGAAATTGCTGTTGGAGGCATAGAAAATCCTATGGGCGCAGATTACGTGATGGCTCCTCAAGAAGTTCCACATCTAAGAAGTCAATTTCCAGACAAACTTAATTTGATGGTGAATTTAGCAAATGATTCAATTGGTTACATCATTCCAAAAAGTGAATGGGATGAAGACGCTCCCTGGATCTACGGAGAGAATGAAGAAACTTATGGCGAGATAGTATCTTTGGGCCCAAATACTGCCCCTATAATCCATGAAAACCTAGTTAAGCTTATTGAAGAATCAAAAAAAAATAATGAATAGAGTAAAATGCTCGTATGGAGAAAATTGAAAAAAATAAGTCTGCTGTAATGAAAGATTCCAACTTACAACTCCCTGAAGTTGACTGGCTTGAAAAGGAATCTAATCCAGATAAATTTTTTAAAGATCTTAGATACGCCTTATCTGAATATGGATTTATGGTGCTTACAAATGCGCCAGGCCTTTCCGATGAATTCCAGCAACGGGCATTTAAAGAAGTCAGAGGCTTTTTTGATTCACCGGTAGAGCTTAAAAAAACTTCCTATATTGGAAAAACTCCATATTTTAGAGGATACAGTTTACCCACGCCGGCTGATAGTGGTTATGGACAAGTCATTGAAGCATTTCAATATGGCTTTGAACAAGAACCTTTATGTAAACACGATGATAAATCTCAGCCCATTCATCGCAGATTATTTCGTGGCCCAAATACTTGGCCAGATGAAGAGGCGCTTCCAGGATTTAGACCATTAATTGATGATTTAAATCAGCGTTATCATCGCTTAACCCACTTGTTAGGTGAGGCAATTGTTGAATCATTAGGAGAAGACGTTGAAGCATTTCGTGAATATTTTGATTTTGACGATCCTGATTTGGCTGCCAGCCTTAATCATAATTTTGGACTAGATGTTTATGCTGAGGAAGATCAAGATAAAGTTCGTAAGGAATATAAAAAATTTTCAAGCGATAAGGTCGGTGCGCATATTGATGGGCCACCTTTCATTGCTCTGTTAATAAATGATAGACCTGGGCTTCAAGTTGTAGCAGCAGAAGGTGAGTGGATTGATGCGCCAGTTACCTGTCGAACAGCGCCGGGAGATTATCATGTTCCTGTAATTCCTGGAGCAGTCATTGTAAATACTGGCGGAACGCTTATGCATTTAAGTGAGGGACGTTACTCAGCAACCTTGCATCGAGTTAACACCACCTTAATTCCTAAAGGCGAAACACGAGTCTCAATGCCTTATTTCTTAATACCAAAAATGGAGGGAGACTTAATACCTTTTGGTAAATTCGAAGCTGGCTCGGTTGGCGTTGGAGGTTATGAATCTGGACGAGATCGAGGCGCTAATGCAAGCGTCAACCGAATGGGAACTTTTCCTCAAGTGACGCGTCGTTGGTGGGCTGAAGAATATTCAGAGCTTCGCCAACAACAGCGGGATGAAGTTGAAGCCGAAACTAAGGCAGCATATAAGCTCGCCAAAGAAAGGGGCCAACGCTTCACTCAGCAGAAAACATAAAAAAGTTTTATGGTCTCAGACAAAATAAGGCAGTTCCTAAATTCCTGGAAAAATGGCGTTATAGAAATTGGAAAAGTTTACACTGATGGTGGGGATTATAAAAAATGCGCAGAAAACTTCCTGAGCGCTCATTATACTTTTGATATCGAAGATGTTTTATTCAAGCCCACTTTTACAAAAGAAGTAATATTCAGAAATAAAAAAGATGATGCACTGTCNTACTTTGTGAAGGGCAGCATAGAGGAAGATAATGGTTTTGCTCTTAAGCCTTGGGAGAGCATCGATCTTGTTGAGGTAAATTCTATCGAGGAAGATTCTTTAACAATTGCAATGGGCACTTTTAACTTCAAGCCCGTTAATCAAGATGTAATTACTCTTGTTGCATTTACATTCCTCCTGATCGAAGATCAAAATTCTTTTAAAATAAAGGTTCATCACTCATCTCCAGTTTAATTTTCTCCCTTTTTTCAAATTGTTGTATTTAATAAGTAATGCAAGTAACTTAATTTAAAAATAGGAGAGAAAATGAGAAGAATAATTACAGGNCATAACGATAACGGAAAATCTGTCATATCTATTGACGGGCCGCCGGCAAGAACAATCGGAGAAGAAGCAGGAGGTCTTTATGAAATCTGGAATACCGATGGAAGTGGATTCGATACAACTTCAAAGAACGACAGAGCTGATATTGATATCGTATTGTCCCCTGTGCAAAAAGGAACAAAGTTCAGATATTTTCAGATAAATCCTATTCCCGAAGGAGTTCCTCAAGAAGCCATCGAAGCAGCTACTGCAGCGGCTTTTGAAAAAATGGGTGCTGCNCATCATAGAGTAGACACATCAAGAAATGCTGCTATGCACGAAACACATACCATCGATTACATTATTCTCTTAAAAGGTGACGTGACTTTGATCTTAGACGAAGAGGAGGTTCAGCTAAAGCCTCACGATGTTGTTGTGCAGAGAGGGACAAATCATGCTTGGGTAAACAATGGATCAGAACCAGCCCTTTTAATAGCTGTGCTTATTGATAGCAGTATCGTTTAATTTATATTTTTGTAAAAAGGCTAACAAACCTAGTTACTTAATGTAGAGTATGAACTCTTGAGAAGTGAAAAATGATTAAAACTCAATTAACAACGGACAAATTTGCAATGACCATATCATTTGCCTGTGTTGTGCACTGCTTCTTTGTTCCTTCTTTCATAATCCTCTCTTCGGGTGTCCTACCTTTTGCCATGGATAATGAAGTAGTCCATAAATTAATAGTTTTAATTGCCGTTCCAGTAAGTGTATTTTCTTTGTACTTAGGGTATAAAAATCACAAAACCTTCTCTTTCATCCCCGCAGGAATTTTTGGCCTTGCGCTTCTCATAACTGCAGTTATCCTTGGTGAAAGCATTTTAGGAGAATTTGGTGAAAAAGGTTTNACATTATTAGGCTCAATTTTTGTGGCTTTTGCTCATTTCAGGAATCATCAAATTTGTAAGCAGTTAGATTGTGATTGCCACGAAAACGATAGGCTAGTTTCTGATTCCTAATTCTCTGCAGTCCTAACTTTTGTATTCAGTATAATTTTCACAGACTATAATCAATGAGCAATAATGCTTATTGTCTTTTTTTGAAATGAGCAAGGAAATAAAAGATCAGGTTGAACAGCTTCTCGATAACTGGATGGAGGCTTTCAATAATAAGGATATGGAGAGTTGGTCCAATACTCATAACTTTCCTCATGTAAGAATTGCAGGAGGACAAGTCTCACTATGGGAAACAAAAGAAGACTACATAAGTCATTTCAGTGAACCTGATATGTTTAAATCCTTAGAAGCAGCTGGGTGGCATCACTCAAAATGGGTTTCAAGAGATTTTGACTTAATCTCTGAGGAAAAAGTGCATGTCTCAGTTGTCTTTCAAAGATACGATAAAGAAAATAATTGGTGTAGATGAAAAAATAAAAAAAGCACCATTAGTTTCTTTCTTTGATTCACTAGGTAATTATAAACTTGCAACTAACCTTGAAAAAGCATATCTGTCTAATGTTCCATCTCAAATCGAAAAAGATATTATTGAGCTTGACAGAAGAGTTAATTTACTTTATTCTGCTCTAGAGGGAAAAATTATGAGAATATTTCCTGTCCCAAACGATATAAATAACAAATGGATTTCTTATCCTGAAATTTCCGAATATACTTATGAAGGAGCTGATTCACTCTATGTTAATAATGTTCTAAACCTTTATTTTCAGACATTAAGAGTAGCAAGACAGGATCAAGACTACACGCAGTCTGAAGAGCTTCTAGAGAGCATCAAAGGGTTCCAGAAAAAATACGGAAGTAAAGTGATGCCGTCTGACTTTAAAATCAATTCAGAGGTTGTCTATAATAAAGCAGATATATTTAACAGACTTTATAAATGGTATCTCTTTGCAGGTCTTGGGTTGCTTTTAATTTTGATTTTTCAAATATTTTATGACAATAAGTTTACTAGTCATCTTATTAAGCTTTTTGAGTCACTAATAATTACTTTATTTGTTTTTAATACTATTGGCCTTGCAGCTAGGTGGTATATTGCGGGGCATGCTCCATGGAGTGATGCATATGAATCGATAATTTTTGTTGCCTGGGCTACTGTAATATTTGGAATTATTTTTGGTAGAAAATCATATTTTACTCTTGCCTCATCTACGTTTGTTGCATCAATTATTCTTTCTATTGCGAATATGAATTGGCTTGATCCTTCAATAGCTAATCTTCAGCCAGTTCTAGATAGTTATTGGTTAATGATCCATGTTGCTGTTATTGTTGGTAGTTATGGTCCATTTGCAATAGGTATGATACTTGGTATTGTGACATTAATTTTAACTATAATTGCCACAAAGAAGAATAGAAAAATATTTTCAAGGAAACTTGAGGAGCTAACCATTGTCAATGAATTATCTCTTACTATTGGATTAGTTATGCTTACTATAGGGAACTTTTTAGGAGGAATGTGGGCAAATGAAAGTTGGGGTAGATATTGGGGGTGGGACCCAAAAGAAACATGGGCCCTAATTAGTATAATGATATATACTGCTGTTCTTCATTTAAGAATTATACCCAGGTTAAATAATAAATGGCTATTTAATTTAATGAGTATTATTTCTTTTGCAGCAATTTTGATGACGTATTTTGGAGTAAACTTTTATTTGGTTGGACTACATTCATATGCATCTGGTGATAAAGTTATTACACCAGACTTTGTTTATTATTCAACTGTTTTTGTATTTATTTTAGGCTTAATTTCTTATTTTGCAAATAAGAAAACCAAAGTGCTTTAATGTTAAATATTAATATTGAAAATGAATATTCTCGCTTAAAAACTGTCATCCTCGGAATAGCTGATAATCTTGGAAATTCACCTTCTGAATTAGATACTTTTGATCCTCGGTCCCTTTATCATATTAAGAATAAATCATATCCACTCGAGAAGGATTTAAAAAAAGAAGTAGATAGCTTTAAAAAAAAACTAACCAAGCATAATGTCGAAGTACTAAGGCCAAATAATATTGATGACTGTAACCAAATTTTTGCAAGAGACTTAGGTTTTGTAATCTCTAATATGTTCTTTTTATCCAATATTGTACCTAATAGACAGGATGAAATTGAAGGAATAAAGGAAATATTAAATCATTTAGATGTTGGAGTAATTAAGCTGCCAGAATTTATGCATATAGAAGGAGGAGATGTTATAGTGCATAATGATAAGGTTTTTATCGGAACGTATTCTGAAGAAGATTACCCTTCGCTAATTACAGCTAGAACTAATAATAAGTCAATAGATTATCTAAAAAGAATAATTANTAATAAAGAAATAATACCAATTGATATTAAAAAATCTAATATAAATATATTTGAAAATACTCTTCACTTAGACTGCTGTTTTCAGACTATTTCAAAGGACAAAGCAATTATTTGTCCTGATGGTTTTAAGAAAAAAGAAGATGTTGAATATCTAATAAAACTTTTTGGTAAAAAAAATATCTTTCTTGCAAACCCAGAAGAGGCTTTCAGGCTGACATCAAATGTTTTAGTTATTTCCCCTGAAATAATTGTTTCTCATTCAAAATTTAAAAGGCTTAATAAATGGCTTGAAGAAAAAGGTGTATTAGTAGAAAAAGTAGATTATTCAAATGTTTCAAAAATGTCAGGTCTTTTTAGATGTTCAACTTTGCCATTAACAAGAGAATTATGATGCATTTTACTTCAAATATTCTGATGATTAGTCCGGAAAAATTCAGAGCTAATGAATTTACAATGGATGATAATGTTTTTCAATCTAGAAAAGTAGTTGATTCTGAAGTTTCTATTCAAGCTTTAAAAGAGTTTGAAAAATTAAAAAATACTATATCGGATAATGGCGTTTCAGTATATTCAATAAAGGATGACAGCTTACATGATACTCCTGATGCTGTATTTCCTAACAATTGGATATCTTTTCATGATAAAAACAATGCAGTAATATACCCAATGTTTGCAGAAAATAGGAGACTTGAAAGACAATCTGGTATTTTAAGAAAACTTTCAAAAAAAGGCATCAATATTGAAATAACCCATGATTATTCTAGTTTTGAAAATCAAAATAAATTTTTAGAAGGTACAGGAAGTATGGTTCTTAATCGTAAAAACAACATTGCATACTGCGCCCTGTCAAATAGATCTAACGAAGAGCTATTTATAAAATTTTGTAATGATCTAAATTATAGTCCAGTATTATTTAATTCTATTTATGAGTCTAAACCTATATATCATACCAATGTTTTGATGTCAATCTGTAATAACTTTTCTATAATTTGTCTTGAATCTATTAAAAATCTTGATGAAAAAAATAATTTGATTAAATCTCTTGAAAATTCTGAATTAGATATTATTGATATTTCATATGATCAAATGTGCTCTTATTTAGGAAATTGCATTCAATTAGTTGATAAAGAATTAAGTCCTATGCTTGTTATGAGTACGAGTGCTTTTAAGTCAATTAAATCCAATCAGTTATCTAGAATATTAAAGCATACTGAAATTATTCACTCTGATATTAAAACTATAGAAAAATATGGTGGTGGAAGTGCAAGATGTATGATTGCAGAAATATTTTAATATCATTATATTTAAATAAACTATTTAAGCCTATTTAGGTCAAATTTAAAAACACTTATATGAAAAGACTATTAATCATTTTATTAGCATTCCTTTTGTTTAATCCAATAGATGCTAATTCACAAAGAAAAAGAAATCAAAAAGCAAACACTAAAACCGAAAAAGTTTCTCTTAATGCATTTAAATTTAGAAATATAGGTCCTGCTTTTTTATCTGGTAGAATCTCAGATATTGCAATACATCCAAATAATGAAAATATTTGGTATATAACTGCAGGCTCAGGAGGGGTATGGATGACAGATAATGCTGGTACAACATGGAATCCAATTTTTGATAATGAAACTTCATATTCTATAGGGGCTATTGCTATTGACCCATCTAATACTAATATAATATGGGTTGGAACTGGAGAAAATGTTGGTGGGAGACATGTTGGTTATGGAGATGGAATTTATAAAAGCAGTGATGGGGGTAAAACATGGAAAAATATGGGGTTAAAAAAATCTGAACATATATCAAAGATTATTGTTCATCCAAATGACTCTAATGTTTTATGGGTAGCTGTTCAGGGTCCGCTATGGAATAGTGGAGGAGAAAGAGGTCTTTATAAGACAGTTGATGGAGGTAAAAACTGGTATAAAACACTTGGTGATTCTGAATGGACTGGTGTAACTGATATCATGATTGATCCAAGAGATCCTAATTTAATTTATGCAGCTACATGGGATAGACATAGAACTGTAGCAGCATATATGGGGGGTGGTCCTGGCTCTGGAATTCATAAATCTGAAGATGGAGGAGAGACATGGAAGAAATTGACTAAAGGGATCCCAAAATCTAATCTTGGTAAAATTGGTATAGCCATTTCATATCAAAAGCCAGATGTAATATATGCTGCTATTGAAGAAGATAGAACTAAGGGTGGTGTATATAGATCTTCCGATAGAGGTGAGTCATGGAAGAAAATGTCAAACACTGTGTCTGGTGGAACAGGTCCTCATTACTATCAAGAGCTATATACTAGTCCTCATGAGTTTGATAGACTATATTTAATGAATGTCCATATTCTTACTTCCAAGGATGGTGGAGAGAATTTTGAGCAATTAACAAACGAGAGAAACTTCTATTATTATTTTGACAAAAAACATAGTGATCATCATGCAATGGCATTTAAAATGAGTGATCCAGATTATTTAATGGTTGGAACTGATGCAGGTATTTATGAAAGCTTTGATGCTGCAAAAAATTGGCATTATTTTTTGAATCTACCTTTAACTCAATTCTATAAAGTAGCCGTTAATAATCAAGAGCCTTTTTACCATATTTTTGGTGGTACACAAGATAATGGATCAGCAGGAGGCCCATCTGCTACTGATGAGGAATATGGGATAACTAATAGAGTTTGGTATAAGACGTTAATGGCTGATGGACATCAATCAGCTACCGATCCTGTTTATAATGAAATAATGTATGCTACTACACAAGAAGGTGGTTTTCATAGAGTTGACCTAACAACTGGAGAACAAGTATATATTAAACCTCAACCACTTGACGGAGATCCTTATGAAAGATTTAATTGGGATACACCNATTTTAGTAAGTCCTCATAATCCTGCAAAAATTTATATTGCCTCACAGAGAGTTTGGGAATCTGAAAATAGAGGAGATAGTTGGACTGCAATTTCAGATGATCAAACCAGAGATGAAAATAGAATTGAACTTCCTATTCTAGGAAGAAAACAAAGTTGGGATAATTCATGGGATGTTAAGGCGATGTCTCAGTATAACACCATAACTTCATTATCTGAATCTCCGGTCCAAGAAGGTTTAATATGGTCAGGTACAGATGATGGTTTTATCCATGTTACAACAAATGGTGGTAATTCATGGAGAGAAATTCCAGTCACAAATCTTGGTCTTCCTGAAAGAACGTTTGTTAATGATATAAAGGCTGATCTTTTTGATGCAAATACAGTTTATGTATCTCTTGACAACCATAAAGAAGGTGATTTAAATCCATACTTGTATAAAAGTTCAGATCTTGGTAAAACATGGGAATCAATTTCTAATAATATTCCAGATAGAACTTTAATTTGGAGACTAGTCCAAGATCATGTAGAGAAAGATTTATTGTTTTTAGCAACTGAATTTGGTGTATATACATCTCTTAATGGAGGTGATTATTGGCAAAAGCTCCCGGGTACACCAACCATATCTTTTAGAGATTTGGTAATACAGAAAAGAGAAAATGATTTAGTTGCAGCTTCTTTTGGAAGAGGATTCTTTGTTCTTGATGATTATTCAGCTTTAAGAGGTATGATGAATAAGGAAAATATAGATAAATCTGCAAAATTATTTAAACCAAGAGATGCAAAATTATTCAAACCAAGAAATGCACTTGGAAATACTGGTGGTCAATATTATGTTGCAGAAAATCCAACCTTTGGTGCAGTTTTTACTTATCATTTAAATGAAATTCCAGAAACAATTAAATCTAAGAGAAAAAAAATTGAGTCATCATTAAATAAAGAAAATGATGATATTCCTTTTCCTGGATATGATTCGTTAACAGATGAGATGAGAGAAAAGCCAGCGATGTTATTATTGTCAATTAATGATGCGGAAGGTAATCTAATTAGAAATGTAAGTCAAAAACCATCAAAAGGAACAGGTAAAATTGTTTGGGATCTAAAACATAAGAGTTATAGTACAATAACTGCTTATTCAGGTTGGAGAGAAATGACTGGTCCTTTTGTTACTCCAGGTAATTATTCTGCAACTTTATACATGCAAAAAGATGGAAATCTTGAATTACTTGATGGTCCTGTTGAATTTAACGTGAACCTTCTTAGAGAAGGTGTCTTAAAAGGGGCATCTTTTGATGAATATAATTCTCATTTAAATGATATTGCTTTATTATATAAAAAATATTATCAATATTCAGATACCTTTAATAGGTTAGAGTCCAAACTTAATTTATTAGAAAAAGCATTACTGCTTTCAGAATCTTTATCTGAGAATTCATTTAATGAATTAAAAAATGTAAAAGTTCAATATCTATCAATTAAAGATAAATATGGTACCAGCCCTTCAAAAAATGAAATAGGAGAGTGGGATAAACCTACTATTGGATCAAGGCTATCTATTGCAAATGAAGGTTTATCAACGTTTTATGGTCCAACAGGTATGAATAAATATAATCTTGAAGTTGCCAAAAAATTAGTTGATGAGTATAAGAATGATGTTGAATTAATAAACAATGTCGTTAAAGATTTAGAAGAGAAAATTAAAAACCTTAACCATCCTCATATTTCAGGATCAGGAATTAATTAGAAATACTTTGATTTAGTTCAAAACATTCTAAATCAAAAAATTTAACAGAAGATAAAAGGTGGTCAAAAATATCAGAGGTTAAGCCCTCATATTTTGTCCACTCTTTGTCTTTTGAAAAAGTATAAATCTGAATAGGAATACCTTGTGAAGTAGGTTCAAGTTGTCTACACATTAAAGTTAAGTCTTCATTTGTCATCGGGTGAGCTTTCAAATACTCTTCAACATAGACTCTAAAAACTCCTAGATTAGTAAGATTTCTTCCGTTTAATAAAACAGATTTATCAATACTATTCTTTCTGTTATATTCATTTATTTCGTCAACTCTTGTATCAATATAATTTGAAATTAGTTTAACTTTTTTTAGTTTTTCAACATCATCACTTTCAAGAAATTTAACAGAACTTGGCTTAATAAGTAATGATCTTTTAATTCTTCTCCCTTTGGACTCCTCCATACCCCTCCAATTAATGAATGAATCAGATACAAGCTTATATGTTGGTATTGTAGTAATTGTATTGTCAAAGTTCTGAACTTTAACTGTAGAAAGGTTTACCTCTATAACTGTTCCATCAGCATCAGATCCTTTCATTGTTATCCAATCTCCAATTCTTACAGTGTCATTAACTGTAATTTGAATGCTTGAAACAAAACCAAGTATTGTGTCTCTNAANACTANAATAATTATNGCNGACAATGCNCCAAGTGAAGCAAGAAAAGTACCAATCTCTCTACCAGTAAGAACTGATAGAATCAGTATTATTCCAATAAACCAAATGAATATCATTACAACTTGAATGTAGCTGTCAATNGGTATATGNTTNAGNGATGANCTTAATTTAAAATAATCTTTAACNGTNCCTAAAACNGATCTTACAGTAACAATAAATAAAATTATNGTTATAGCTTCAAGGACTATTAACAAGTCTTCATTATATAAAGGTAAAACCCAAAAAAGAAAAAATAGAGATGGAACATATGATAGTAATCTAGGGATTCTATTTTTGATTAATAAATCATCAAAAGTAGAAGAGGTAGATTTTGCGATTCTTTTAAAAAATGACAAAATTATTTTTCNTCCAATGAAATTAATAACTATAACTATTGTTACTATTGATATTAAAATTAGTCCAGAAGCTAATAGTTGAGATAATCCTCCTGGGACCCCATAGTTAGTAAGAAATTCCAAAATTTGATCTTTAAACATTTTACAAAAATAAAAAACCCACCATAAAGGTGGGTTCTTTTCTAATAAAAATTGGTTTATTAGTTATGAATTGAAACTAATTCAAGGCTTATTTGATCAGCATGTTGACTAGCAGCATTAAGTCCTTCTTGAAGTTTCTGAAATTTGAAATCATCTTGATCTATTTCTGACCACCAGTTTGATCCCTCAACACTCATATTCCAGAAAAAGTGAGAGACTGTATCATAAGCATTTTCATTTGTATCAATAACTTTTGATAAAGCCCACCATCTGTGCTGTCCTTTGATTATTGCCTTCTCAATGTAGGGTTTCCAAAATTTTGTTTCATAATTTTCAAAATCATCATTAAGAGCCTGAGTAGGAGTTAAACTCATAGTATCTCCAGGTTTTAAATCACCTCCTGACCAAATTGTTTGATCAACACCCTGCGTAATGTAGTTTCTTCTTTCTTTGCTTTCTGAACCAGTAGTATTCATCATCCTAGTAACAGCTCTTGATGACATTTTACCTTTATATGCCTCAACTGCAAGATCAAGATAACTAACATTTCCACTAGTATAATTATCTAATTGTTCCTTAGAGTTAAATCCAGTAACAATAATATAATGAGGTCCATTCTCTGCATCAGTTTCAGATGTAACTTTAAATACAGCTTGTAATGTTTGTAAACCTTTCTCTATTGCTAAATCATGAGCAGGTCCATAAAATTCTTCAAGCTTTAGGTACTGATCTTCTGCACCTTCGTTTAAGGCAACAGCACTAACAATAGTATATTGCGCTGATAAGCTTAAAGTGATAAATAAAGTAAATAATAGTTTAATAAATTTAGTTTTCATAATGTTTTGTTTTAATTGAAGTTTAATCCTCTGTTGAGTATACGCAAGTTAATTCTGTGCCATCTGCCATATCTCTGGAAGATTCAATACCTTCCCATAGTTTATCCCATTTAAAACCGGATGGAAAATAGCCTTCGCCGGGATTTTCAGCTCTAAGATTCCAAGCAAAATGAGTCCAATTGTCATATGCATTTTCAGTTCTATCAATTGCTTCAACTAATATCCACTGTCTTAGATTACCACTCAAAATATTCTTTTCTGCAACAGGCTTCCAAACTTCGGTTTCATATTTTTCAAAATCATCAGTTTTTTTATTCATAAGGTTTATAGAAGCTTTATCTCCTTTTTTTATTTTCCCACCAGCTCTAATTGTTGCATCAACAACTTTAAGAACATATGATCTTCTTTCCTTTTCTGCACTATAATTAGAATTATCAAGCATTTTGGAAATTGCCCTTCTAGACATTTTACCTTTATAAGCTTTCTGAGCTAGTTCTTGCCAATTAATACCTTGTTGCATCTGTTCCATAGATGAATATGTATTAATTATAAAATATTCTGGTGCACTATCTTGATCCCCTTCTTTAGCAGTTCTTTTCCAAACAGATTGGCCAGATTGTAATCCTTGTTTAACAGCTTCTTTATTAATTACAGCAAAAAATTCTTCAAGTGCAAGGTAGTCTTCCTCACCACCATCTGCTAAATCTACAGCTGACATTACAGCGAATTGAGCATTTAAGGAATAAGAAAAAANTATAGCTAGAGTTAATAATAAATTTTTCATATAGTTAATTGTTTTTGGTTATAATATTGAAATTTAGTAAATAATAATTCAGAATGAATCTAAACTGTACTATTTAACATA
>FUFK010046242.1_pt1 | contig 13634 bp, 20 predicted proteins | sample 1021851 | NCBI WGS metagenome assembly FUFK01 (sample SAMEA51879418, study PRJEB19060) | metagenome | reverse complement strand
ACGGTGTGCCGTCCTATGGACATGAAATTTGACTATGAAGGATTTACCATAGTGCCTCTAGGAGAGGAGGAGTGAATGACTGGTAACGTATCCGTCAGGTGCCGTACTCCTGATTGCACCAACTGGTGCATGATGGGGGAGACCAAGTGCAAGGAGTGTAGGGAAACATGTGCTGAGTGCAATCTCAGAACAGTGCCCAAAGAGGGTGACATCTGCACGCACTGTGAGTTTGAAATCAAGTATGGTGATGAGCGCTATGAAGGTGAACAGGAGAGAGAAGATGAAATGCGTAGTATGTCATAGAGAAGGTGGTAGTGACGACGAGGGTGTAATAACCCTACAAAGCACATCTCATGGTCCTGTCTGTCCTAGATGCGTAGACCAACTAGTGGGAGACGTGATGAGGATGAGAAGACCGTGGACCAAGGATGACTTGAAGAAATGGGGAATAAGGAGCGAATGGGCATTGTATGGAGATGATGAAGAATGACAAGAAGAGCAAGAAGCGTAACACACGTAGAGTATGAGATATTGGAATGGATTGGAAGAAAGGCATGGTTAGACCAACTGATGGTTGAGATGATACCGGAAGGAGACAATGTCGCTGAGAAGCGTTTCCGAACAGGAGCATACAATATCCAAACATATCTCAAGAACATGAAGGATAGAAGGCGACACAAGTTGCCCAAAGAACATGACGATTACAAGGAGAAGATAGAATGAAATGTTATGATTGTGAAGAACCCGCAACTGTTACTGATTTAGGCCACAGAAGATATCCCTCAAAAAGAAGCGGCCTAGTGTCACAGACTCATTACTGTAAACAATGTTATGCCTATGAATTGCAAGCAAGGGCAGGGCATTTGTTGGATGAATACAAGGAGGAGAAGGTAGAATGAGTCAGACATGGAAAGATTACTACAGAGCAAAGAAAGCATACAAGGCCAAGTTTAGAGCATGGAGGCGTAACAAATGAGTGACTTCGCTTACATCTCGATGACCGAGGATGACAAGAGAGAGGAATGGATGGGCGCAGGGATATTCCTGAGCCAAATCAGATTCAAGGTGCATATTGAGAAGAGGAGAGATAGCGTATCTGGATACAGGCTCAAGAGGTACATCAAGTGGCATTCCCTCTTCACACCTGAGAATTTGATACAGGAGCAACTAGTTGCTAGATTCTTGGGAACTTATGGAATCAAACTGACTTCGCATTACTATGACGAGGAAAGCATTCAGAAATTCATGTACATACTATCTATCCATTCACCCATCCCAGCGGATGGAGTGACAGATAGAGAAGGCTTACACATGATGAGATGGGTGTTGGACAATCCTATCCCTCATGGTGAGGACTTTGATGCTATCTTGTCATGGTCTGAGGCTTTCCTAGACGAGGAGACGATGGTTCATGAGTGAGGAAGTTGAGGAATGGAGTCAATCGCACTTCGGTGAGTTGGCACTGTACCGTACAATAGCCACCACAATCAACATGATAATCTCATCATTGGTATTAGCAAAACTATTCGGGTGGATATGATGATACTCTGGGGAGCAGAATGGTGTGTGTCTTGCGCGAGTCTAAAGGAGTTCGTGAAAGAGCACTACCCTAAAGTGCAATACAAAGACGTAGAGGACGAGAGAGCAAAGTATCTGCAAATCACATCAGTCCCTGCCTTGCAGGTGGGGCCAAGTTTCATCACTGGTTTAACAGACATCAGGATGTATTTAGCAAAGGAGGTAATGAAATGACAGAATATTGGAGAAGCCCAAGCAGAGAAGGAAAATGGAAAGACGGTAAGGGACACGTAGTGTTGAGCGCTGTGGATTGGTACAATACCAAGTGGTTCGATTTGAGGATAATGAACATGCATCGTGAGGAAGGACAGAACACACACACTAGACATGGTGTGAGATTGACTCTAGACCAAGCCAAAGAGATGCTACCAGTTCTCTTGCGGATGGTAGAGGAAATAGAAGACGAGGTTGAACGTAATGACAGGAAAAGTGTACCGTAAGAGAGCAATGCATGAGTTTGGTAGGAAGAACAACACTTTCCACGTTCAGGAAATGTTGACTTTCCTTAATAATTACAAGAACGAATTCGGTAAGAAGCACAGGAGCATACCTTGCAGCATGCCTCAATTGGTTAGTCTCCTTGTAGGAGATTCTGATTTCACTAAAGTTTCAGATGGTATGTGGAAATATACTCCCGATAAGGACTGGTTGGGTGATTGATGTGAACAGGAGGATAATCAAGATGGGGCGCAGCATCGCTAGTGCCATCAGTCTACCTGAGGAGATGCAGAGTGAAGCACTAGACATGTTTGAGGACATAGCGACCGACCCTAGGTGGACTAACATCAGAAGCAACAAGAGCCTGATGGTCGATTGCGTTTACGAGGTCGCTAAGAAGCATGACTGGAGAGTGGATGGTAAGAAGGTCACAGTTGACTCCTTAGTGCTAGTCACTAAGGGTATGTTTGGAAGAGGCACTCAACCAAAACCGCATCTCTGGAGGACCGAGTTTGGAAGACTGGAATAGTTACATGCAGTTGGCCTATCGTTGGTCACTCGCTAAACCCACCAAGAGGAAAACCACATTCAGGAACTATCTATCAGAACTACCTGATGATGCGCTGTTGCCAGTCTTCGACTTGTTGTTTCCTAGTGAGCATCTGAGCAGACAGGCCACCTTGAGTCTCATAGCCAACGAACTGGACTACCCAGTGAGCGTCTTTGAGGATATCGTGGAGGGTCACGACCTAGCGCAACTGATAGCAAGCGAGTGTATGCACCAACAGCCTACTAACAATCTGACTGTGGGTAAAGTGTTGGAACTGAGAAACAGAGTAGTATCGCATGTGAAAGGTAGTAAGGGCACTCAAGGTAAATGGGTGCTGAAGATGATGTCAAAGGAGAAGTTCAGTGAGACGGAGGCTAGACTCTTCTGGTGCTCAGTGATGAACAAAAGAGATTTCATACGACAGAGAACATTCTTACATTCCTGTATGAGGAACGGTGTCACCGTTGTTGATGTGGATAACCAACTACTAGTTCGCAATGCATCGGAAGTCCTTGAGTTGATGATACGTGAACCTGAGCAACTAGGTGTGAATGTAGAGTGGTATGAAACCCCATCCTTGCACCTTCAACCTAGAAAATTCATGAAGTACGATAGCACGGTGCTGATAAACGACTACAATGACGGTGTGTACCAAGCCTTGCCCGACTGTGGTAAGACTGCCATGACTTTGATTACTAATAAGAACGGTAAGTGGATGAGCCGGACTTGCACAAGGAGTACTACTGGCGCTTTCAAGAACGTAGACATCCCTCCCCTTGGGCTAGGGGAGAAAGGAGCAATAATAGAGCACACTCTGGAGAGTGAGGCAAGCATAGTTGACATCCTCTTTCTAGATGAGCCAGAACTAGGGTTCCTAGACAGGATGGAGAAAGCGCACTGGTTGAAGGTGGAGACTCAAGACTACTTGTTCGCAGAATTGGTAAGACCTGAGACCCTGCTGACGTGGAGAGCCCTGAATGAGTTACCCAAGGATTACTCAGTCAGATTCCCAAACAAGGGTGCTTTCAAGCCTGATGAGGAAGGTGGTTACATAGTGGTGAAGGATGCTCACATTCACAATCTACGACTCAATAGAGTAGAGGGGGATGAAGAGAGTGGTGAGTTGAGCATCATTGCTGATTGCCTCGATGGTACTGAGTTCTGGTCCGTTGCTAGAGTAGCAATACAGTTAGATGACCCCTTAGACTCAATCATGTACAAGATAAGGAATAGATATCCGGCTATGCAGATAGATGAGGAACTACCGGAGGAGGTCTGTATAGTAGTAAGAGTGTCCTCACCCTACTATGATAGCGATTCAATGTACCTTGCTCACCCTGTTCTAGTGGAGATAAACAACGAACTGGGTTACAGTGACGTAGTACAATTTACTGATATTGTGTAATTGATATTTAAACCAATAGTAAGATGCTCGATTGATGAATTGGCATTTGTTGAGCAAACCGAATGACATTGATGATGTCGTGCATTCGGAGTTATTGGAAGACATGAAGTCTTGGTTCAAGGAGAACAAAGTCCCTTCCGCACTACTGTTTACTGGTCCTCCGGGCACTGGAAAAACATCGACTGCCCATCTGTTAGGAAAACTGATGCTAGGTGAGAACTACGATGAGCATAACTTCTTTGAGACTAATGGTAGCGATGACAGAGGTATTGACTTCGTAAGGGGCGACTTGAAGACCATACTAAAGGTAAAGCCAGTCGCATTCCAAGCATCACCTATTACGCCTATGAGGAAGGTGGTTCTGATTGATGAGGCTGATGGTCTCACCCCTGCTGCTCAGGATGCCGCTAGACAACTGATTGAGACGTACAGCAAGAATGCCCTATTGATATTCACATGCAACGAACTGAACAAGATTAGACCCGCAATCCAATCGAGATGCAAGGTCTACCACTTTTCCCCCATAGGTAATATGCAAGGAGCCTCAGTGCTATGGGAGTTCCTTAATGACAAGACTGAGAGCCCAGAGGAATGGACTCCTCACCTACCTGATTTGGTAGAGCACATGGGTGGCGACCTGAGAGCATGCATCAATTTCCTTGAAGCGCTGCCTTGTGAGCCGGATGCTCTTACTGAGAGGCTCAAGGTTTTGGATAAGAATAACATCGAAGACCTAGGCAGACTGGCGTTCTCTGATGAGTGGGTCAAACTCAGGGAGAGCATGCACAAAGGTCTGCGAAATGGACTGACCTTGCGTCAGATGATGAACAGGCTGTATTACGATTTGAGTAGGAAGGAGGACAAGAAAGCGGCCTTCCTAGATGCTATGGTGGCTTACGGTAATGCGATGATTCACATATACACATGGCCCGGTGATGAATATTCCTTCTGTGACTACATGGTAGCCACAATGAGAAAGGAGATGATATGAATGAGTGAAAACCCGTTTCAGACAATGAAGAACAATGAGAAAAACGACGAGAGACAAATGCCGGATGGTGTGATGGAGAGGCTGGAGAAACAAGCAGAGAGAACAGGTGAGAACCTTGACAGCGTGAAGCAATTCTTCTTCGACTACATCAAGACCCACTACGATTGCGATGACTGGACTGAGGAGGACGATGACCTTCTTGAGGATTGGGCGGAGCAGGTGACTACTAAACTACGGTCGGGCACCACTTCTACCGCTAACACTAGTACCTTCGTAGGTACATTCGTGGGAGTGCATGCCAGCACTGGTGATAGGAGAGCAGGACTAGCAAGATGGCTAGTTCGACAATTTGAGCAAGACCCTGATGGTCTGATATCAGGTGGTAGAGCAGGGCACTACCAAGCACAGGATGGCAAGTGGGTCATACAGTCTGGTGATAGCACTATAGAGACTGATGAGGTCGCTGATAACCCACCTTCGATGGGAATCAGAGCAGGTAGCGAATGGCTTTGTTTCGTTAGCAAAGCGGGCAATCCTTACCCACCCCATCAGACTGGCAGGTACGCATACTTCCTCGGTAATGAGCAAGAGGAGTTCGTAGAGAACAGCAACATACAGATGTGGAGAGTTGACCTACAGGGAGCAGACGTCAATCGTGCAATCAAGATTGGAGTACCTTGCATCATAAACGTGAGAGTGCCCGGTGAGAACACGAACGAGAACTACAAGGACATACTGGATACCAACGAGGGATTCGTTGATACAATCAACTACAGCGACGATTTCGTAGATGAGACTGTCAGGCCGCTACTCAACCCATTCAGATACTGGGTCAGTGATATGTTCACAGACATGTACTGCCCGCTGGAGGAACTAGCGGACAACTACAATGCTAACGTCAGAACCTTCGACACAGCAGACGGTAAGGGTCGTGCAGGCCCAATCGTCTTCACCAAGGGACAAGTGACTAGGATGTCCACAGAGGGAAGAGAGTGGGAGAATGACGAAGGCGGCATGACATACTCGATGGCACTGAGCAGCAGCGCTCTGGAGGACATCTATGCAGGTGGTCCCGGTAGCGAGGTCTTCTGCAACATCAGCAGTGCTTGTCACGACCTTACACACCCGTTCTCCTTTGAGCAGGATGGTGAGATGTGGCAGTACGCTGAGAAGACTACAGTAATGGTGTACGGACGCATAGGCATGCGCTCAAGGAACGGCACACTCTACCCATCAATCAACGTAATGGGAGTCTTTACCGAGCCTAGAAGGGCAAGGAAGAGACAGAACGGTGGAGATACTAACATGGGGCAATTCAACTGAGGTGATGAAAGATGACAGAAAAGAAAACAGTGAAAGAACTAACAGAAGAGAACACAGCATTGAAGGCACAAGTAGAGGGTTTGCAGAGCGTTGCAGCCAACAGATTGCTAGTCATGAGAAGGCTAGAGGCGTTTGCCAATGAGGTGAACAACGTGCTTAACAGTCTCAGGAACGACTTTGCTGAGATAAACGGAGGCGAGGAAGATGGCGGGATTCGGCAAGACTAAGGAAGCACAAGCCGCAATGAAGCAGGACGAACTACCTGCGCATGAGAAGGTTGACCCCTTTGAGGCACTAGAGGCTGAGAGGGAGGCTATGGACGACTCGATACGCTCTCATACGCTCATGGGGCTAGTTGGGCATGACAACACCTGTAAGACCGCTGCTGTTACTTATGCCTACAGCAAGTACCTTGAGAGGTTTGAGAATCAGGTCGGTGACGATGTCAAAACGAAGGAACTGTGGATACTAGACTTCGATGGTGGTGGTGCTGCTAACAAGAGCGCCTTCTACAACGATGTGAAGACCATCAAGTGCTGGGAGCCATTCGTCTACATGACTGCCGATAGGACTGCGTACAACTACGCTGACACCCACAAGAGGGTGATGAAGATTCTACAGTACGCTAGTCAGAACGCCGAGGAACTATGGGGAGTGCTGATTACAGGAGTGGACCAGTGGGATTCAGTGTGCATCAACAACATGCGGATAAACGACTTGGGTCTAGCGAAGGACGGCATAGAGTCCGCTGACCTGCGTGGAGTGGGAGATGCTAGGAGAGTTGAGTACCAGTGGGACTGGGCCATCAGAAAGAGCAGATTCCAGCAGTTGACCGCTCTGTGTCAGGCATTGACCAAGAAGGGTGTCAAGGTGTTTCTTGAGACTCACTTGTCCATGACTAATTATTCAAGCGGAGTGAATGAAGCGAATGCCAAATGGAGACCGTCTTGGGAGAAGTCGACCAACAACTTCCTTTTCCAGATACTAATCTGTGAGCGTGAGGACATTTACGACGACGATGGTGATTTGATTTCGCAGAGATTCACTGCTACATACGAGAAGAGCAAGACCAACCCGTCCCTACAGGGACAGAAGAGGGTTACTCTAGTGACTGAGACTGGCAAGGAGCCTACATTCTACGGGCTCAGCGAGTTGAATGACGGTGTACTGTAGGTGAGAGTTTGGCAGAGGTGAGGATGAAGGGGGCTATCCTCCTAAAGCACTTGAGTTCAGTCAGCGATGCAGTGAAGGACTTGAAGATTGACGTGAAGGGTGGGGAGAACCCCACACTCAGTTATTCGTTCGCTGCTATGACTCATTACCTTGAGGTGACGGAGGGGATACCCGACGCTAACGTCAGGAGTGATGGTTCGCTGTTCTTTAGTGACATACCCAAAAGCATAGCGTTTCTCAAGAAATGCAAGGGAGACGTGACTGTGAAGCAGATGATGAACAACAGACTGAGTTTGGCTTCTGGCGGCAAGAAGATGACAGTGCCTTGCTTTGAGGTCAACTCCTCCAAGTTAGTAGGCAAGTACGAGAATCTGATTAAGGCTTGCGAGGCTAGCGGTGGCACTCAGTTCGCTACTGCCACTCTCAGCCTATCTGCTCAATTCAACATGAAGGAGATAAAGGATATAGCATCCATGGGCAAGTTAATTCCCAAAGATGCGGACTACAAAGTGAGAGCGAACGGCGACGAGGGTGAATTGATGGTTAAGGTAGCCAAGGGAGGCAACGTCTCTCTGTTCGCCACCACCTCATTGAATGACGTGGACATTACCAATGAGGAGGGTACGATAGAATCGTCCTTCGGTTATTGGTTGCTACCTTGTCTGAGCATGCTCGGTGATGGTAACACTAAGATGTACATGGGTAATGGTACACCGATAATCCTGAACCAAGGCGTGCATGAGAACTACGATGGCGGCTCTTCCAGAACCTTAGTCATAATCGACCAAGAGGAATAGACATGATTGTGGATTATCTTGAGCCGGGTTGGTCGCACGTCTACCCTCCCATATACGAGAGAACTAGAGACAAGGATGGGGAGTTGCACGTTCGCATCTTGAAGGAGATGGATGAGGGTTACATCAAACCGCATTGTTGGATTCCCAGAAACACACCCGCCGGTAAACTACAGCGTTTAGTCAACAGATACCAAGGTGTTGAGATAAAGAAAGAGGAACTAGCCACAGCCATAGACGGGCACACGGTTCTGATGAAAGTGGTGGTTAGAGAACCTGAGACCCTATGGGAACTCAAGAACGACACTTGGTTGAACACGTACGATGCTGACAAACCCTTCACTGACCAGTATCTGATTCACAACTACCCTGACAAGATTCCTGAGTTTCATCCCAGAGTGTGGTACTTTGACTTGGAATGGGACGTCAAGGAGGATTTCACTACAGTAATGGCTGTCGATGACACTCACGCCGAACACCCAGTGGTCTTTGCTTGGAGGCATGACCAAGAGAAGACAGTCGATTGGATAGACAGGGAAGACGGCTACATGCTCCACCTATTCGATAATGAGAAGGACATGCACGACGCTTTCCTGAATCACATGGATGCATGTGACCCTGACATTCTAGTTGCACACGCTCTGATGTGGGCTGATTTGCCTCACTTGATGAGAAGATTGGAAGACCCAACTAGATTGAGCCCAATAAGGGAAGTGGCTTATCCGCACAAGAAGCGAGGCTACACTGACACACAGCAGCCGATAAGGGGCAGACTGTGTTACGATACAGCGGTACCCGCTCAATCTGGAAGTGGTATAGAGAACATGTGGTTGAAGTCAGGGAGGGGTCAACTACCCAACCGGAAGTTGCAAACTATAGCAGAAGAATTAGGATTTGAGGGTAAGTTGGAGGAGGACGAAGATGGTAACAAACTGGACGTCAAGACGTGGTGGTACACACACTTCGATTTGTTCGTTGACTACTGTCTAAGGGATACCACCCTGTTGAGGAAGTGCGATGAGAAGGTGAATTCCCTTGCCTTCCTGATTAGCATGCAGCAATACTGTGGTGTGAGATTCCAGAGCATACACAGAGTCACCAACTATGTGAGGGGGCTATTCAGTAGGTACTCAGAGTACAAGCCGCCCTCGATGCGTGAGAACTCACGTAAGGAGTTGAAGGCCGCTAACGTATTGAGAACCATCCCCGGTAGACATGAGCATGTAGGCCTAGTCGACTTCGCTAGCATGTATCCTAGAATCATAGTAGATTTGAATCTCTGCCCAACCACCAAGCGGGACCACGGTGGTGAGGGAATCAGGCAACTGGGTGATGGTTCATATTGGTACCAAGGAGAGCAGGGAGTCCTACCTAGAATAGTAAAGGACATGCTGGAACTAAGGGTTCACTACAAGAAACTGATGAGCGAAGCCACTAACGAGGATGACAGATTCAAATTCGACATGATGCAACTAGCGGTAAAGATATGCACCAATGCAATCTATGGGTACGTGTCGCAGAAGAAGATAGGTGGTATGTGGACCGACCCTGATGTGGGGGCAGCAATCACATTCACAGGTAGGGGTTGCATAGACGCTTTGTTCGCAAAGGCCGAGGAGAACGGTTACAGAGTGCTAGCAGGTCACACTGACTCCTGCTACATACAAGCACCATTCGATGAACTACAAACGCTAGTGCCCAAGATAAACGAGGAGATGAGGAAGGACTTGGGATTGCCCACTCTGGACGTGGAACTAGAAGCCTTCTTCGATTACTGGCTAACTGCTGATGTGAAGAACAGAAACTTCGGCATCATCACTTGGCCTGAGAAGAAGGCAGGACATCTGAAAGTGACTGGTTACGAACACAAAGCCGCTAATGCCTCTCCTATAAGCAAGGAGGTGCAGGAGATAGCATTCAGATTGATTGGTGCGGGCAGCACCGAGGAGGAGGTCTACGAGGCCTTGAGACCCATCGTGCTGTCCACATTCAGAAAACAGAAGAGCGTGGAGGAAGTGGCTGCCTTTGGTAGAATGGGCAAAGCGAAATACGAGAGAGTGCCACCTAACGCCGCCAAAGCGATGCTCTACTACAATCACAATCTGTCAAAAGAAGAGCCCTTCCTAGTCAACGACCAAGCGCAGTGGGTATACGTCAGCGGCGTACCGGATGACATGCCACACACCAATGTGGTCGCTTTCAGAGAAGCAAGCGACATAGATGACTTCACGGTCGACTACGGTCTACTAGTTGAGAAGTTCATACGAAACAAATTAGAATCAATTTACGATGTTCTGGATTGGGACATCGCTAACTTATGCGAGATGGGTCCGAAGAGGTATTTTCTATGAGATGGAATCCCAACCCAGAGTCGTTCACGGTATCCAAACTACCACTGAGTGATGAGATGCAAAGGTCCTATGACAATAGCAGATACGACTGGACCCCTTCCACTGGTGGAGTTCTGAGACTGACAAAGTCCAGTCTCTTCGGTTATCACTTCTGTCCGTATCAGTACTGGCTTGAGAAGTTCCAAGGTCACAGGAGCGAGGAAACCATGTGGATGGTCAGAGGTAGCAACGTACACGATGTGGTCGAGTACTTCTGGAAGAACGTGGACCCGATACTGGATGAGGTTCTGGCTCTAATAGAGGACTACAAGGAGAATCTAGCATACAAGAAACTACAGTCAATCATACCCAAGCCACCCGCTCCCTACGAGTACGGGGAGGATAGCGTGATTGAGACTTGGTTGCGTTGGCAATGGGACAGGCTGATAGTTACCAAAGGTAAGAACTGGAAACCAGTAGGCAATGAGTTAGAGGTGCATGCCAGAACCAACGTAGAGGTAGACGGCGTGATAGTTCCCATACACATGAAGGGATTCGTAGATAGAGTCTTTCAAGACGGCGACGATGGTTTCATTCTCATGGAATTGAAGACAGGCAAGTGGACTCCTAAGAAGGCAACTTCGATGAGACAGGAGATGCAGTTCTACAAGATGCTGATGGAAGAGGGCGAGTCTGAGTTCCTCCCTGTCACCAATTGGGCTTGGGAGTTCCCCTCTGGTGAGGTCAACAATGGAGATAGAAGGGAATGGGAAATAGAGCAGATAGGTGAGCGTAAAACTAGATACGCACCTAAAAGCGTAGATAAGAAGATAAAGGCTCTAATCAGAGCACATCTAAAGGAGGAGTTTGAACCTATTCACAAGGTAGATTGCAAGTCATACTGTCGCCATGAGAACTTATGCTCATGGTGTGATTACATGCACATCTGTCCGGGTTGGACACAAGGAGGTAATAAGAATGAATGAAGACAAAACAGAAAAGACGTACAAAATAAGAAAGCAGATAATTGAGTATCTGGACAGACGCTGGGAAGGAGAGCAACCAGTGGTCACAGTACATGAGGGTAAGATAGGGAGAGACAGAATGGTGCATGTGAGTAACGGTATACAGATGACTCTAGATGCCTTTACTGATGAGAATGTGAAGAAGGGCTATCTAGCCTTTGATGTCATAGTCAATCCTCTGGCTTATCGAAAGCATAGCATCGCTGTGATTTCTGCCATGGCTTTGGACAAGTACAAGAAAATCACGAATAAGTGATTATCATGTTCATCAAACTCGACTACCCTAGGGAAGTCTTGGACATTGACATAGATAGCACCAGAGGGTTCAGAAAACTAGTGAAGGACGAAAGAGAACTAAGCAAGTTCTGGTCTGGTAAGAATGGTAGCGGCAACGTCTACATGACCGCCTATGGTTATGTGGGAACCACTCCACCAAAGCACCACAGAGTCAATTACAACACGCCAGTAATAAGACACTTCGTAATGGATTTCGATTGTAAGGACTTCACCAAGAGGGGTGCTGCGGTGTCCTTCTCAGAGATGCATGAGCAAGCCAAGAGATTGCACCAGCACCTTCTGTTGAATGACTACAGGCATTTCATCTGGTTCTCAGGTGGCGGGTTTCACTTCTGGATTCCCATATCCAAGACGTGGATGCCTACCACTGGTTTGGAAGTGAGTAAGATTAAACACGCAGGAAAGAATCTGATTGCGAATTGGCATAAGGAACTCCGTCTAGGTTGCAACGACCCTACAGTCGCTTTCGACACTGCTGGTATGATTCGCATACCCAACTCATACAATGCAAAGAGAGGTTGTTGGATGATACCCATGGATAGTGACGAGTTCATGGAGTTGGATTATGATGCCATAATGGAGTTGGCACAGGAGCCACGTAGTGGTTACATAGAGCACGGCTCGATAGATGTGGAGTTGAAGGTGACAGAGAGGAAATCCGATACTTTCAACAGGAACGTCAAGAAAGTGGATTTGCCTGACGTTTCGCTTGACAAGATAATCGTACTACCTTGCATAGCACAGGCAGCACTCGGTGAGGGTAACCCCATACACAGGGCTAGATTCCATCTAGTCAATTATCTGGCTGCTAGGTTTCGTTGGTTCTTCCCTCCGAACAGAGTGGAGAAGAAAGAGAAGGAGGAGCATGTGGACAAGATAGTGAGTATTTGCGCGTCACAGGGTTGGGTGGATTTCAAAGAGGCGATAACAAGATTCCAGACTGAGAGTATAGTGATGGGGGATTACTCCCCTTCTACTTGCAGAACCTTAATGACTGAGGGTTTTTGCACAGGTATTTGCAAGTATTACGACAATACTGCGGAGGACTTAGTATGAGCAGATGGTGTAGGGTATGCGGTGCTAAACTAGCAGCGAGGAACCACAAGAGGAGGACTAACGGATACAAGGATAGGATGATATGCCAACCTTGCTTTATCAACCCCAGCGAAGAAGACCGTTGCACTGCTCCTACTCACGGTGGTAAAAATAGATGCAAGCATAGGAAGAAACCAGATTCAGAATACTGTAGTTTCCATTACAAGAGGTTAGCGACATGAAGAGAAAGCCAGACTTACTGATAGACAGCAACGAGCGAGGGCCATTCTGCCAATCCGTAATGAGAAAGGCAGAGAAGGCGGGGCTCAGCGTAGAGAGGAAGAGTCTGCTAGTAGGTGATTATCTACTGGGGGAGGCATGTGTAGAAGCCAAGTCCTTGGATGACTTCTTCATGTCCAGAAACAAAGGGCATCTATGGAAACAACTGGATAACATGGACGCTAACTATCCTAGATTCTTCCTAGTAATACACGGTGAGATATCCAAGTACGTGGCCATGGCTAAGAGAAACGAGAACAGGAAACAGAGAGTCAGTTACACAAGCGTTCAGAACGAACTCATAGGCACGATAGCAAGGATAAAGGCAGACTTCGATTGTCAGGTCTTCTATACAGAACAGCAGTCTCTAGCAGCATTGTTCATAGTGAAATTACACAATAAACTACACACACCCG
>FUFK010058098.1_pt1 | contig 13639 bp, 14 predicted proteins | sample 1021851 | NCBI WGS metagenome assembly FUFK01 (sample SAMEA51879418, study PRJEB19060) | metagenome | reverse complement strand
CTATCCGTTACTTCATAAGCTTTTTTGTAAGCATTAAAAACTTTTTGAGGATCGTGACCGCCTCTGTTTAAATCTTCTATTTCTTGATCAGTCATATTATCAACTAGCTTAAGTGCATCAGGATGCTTACCAAAAAAATGTTTTCTTGTGTATGCACCGCCTTTGGCTTTGAAATTTTGGTATTCACCATCAACTGTGTTATTCATTACCCACCTAAGAGCCCCCGTTGTATCTTGGTCAAGCAGATCATTCCATCTTCTCCCCCAAATAAGATTCACAACATTCCAACCTGCAGCTTTGAAGATCGAACCTAGTTCTGTAATTATTCTTGAATTCCCTCTTACAGGACCATCAAGTCTCTGCAAATTGCAGTTTATGACAAATATTAAATTATTGAGTTTTTCTCGAGCTGCTAGTGAAATTGAACCTAGTGATTCAGGCTCATCCATTTCACCATCACCACAATACACCCAAATTTTTCTGTCAGGATCATGTTCCAGCAAGCCTCTTTGCTCAAGATACTTCATTACGTGTGCTTGATAAATGCCCATAATAGGACCCAAACCCATTGAGACAGTTGGGAATTGCCAATAATTTGGCATTAACCAGGGATGTGGATATGATGATAATCCTTTTCCTGAAATTTCACGACGGAAGTTATCAAGCTTTTCCTCTGATAGCCTTCCTTCTAAAAAAGATCTTGCATATATTCCGGGAGATGAATGACCTTGAAAATAAATCATATCGCCAGGCTTATTGTTTGAGCCTCTAAAAAAATGATTGAAACCTACCTCATAAAGAGTAGCTGCTGAAGAATAGGTAGAAATATGTCCACCCAGATCTTCAGTTTTGTTTGCTTTAATTACTGTAACTAATGCATTCCATCTAATAAAGTGTCTGATTTTTTCTTCTAGATCCCAATCTCCTGGGTAATCAACTTCCTCATGATGTGAAATAGAATTTTCAAAAGGGAGGCTTCTTATATTTTCTTCAGTTAAACCTTTAGTCTCCGCATAAGATATAAATTGACTAATTAAATTTTTTGCATCTTCTCTACCATTAAATAGAACTAAGTTATCTAATGCATCTATCCAATCAAAAAGCTCATTGTGATCTGCAGAGTCATTTTTCATTATTGAATTATATTAGATAAATTCTGGGCAGTCTGAAATGTGCTCCAACAATGCTGAATTATTTGCAAAAAGTTCATCTTTGTTTCTTTCTAAAACAAAAAAATTTGTATTTTTTGATAATTGGGTTATGTTTTCAAAAAGTTGTTTGGATGAACTAGCGCAAGAATTTAAAGGGTAGCAAGTAAATGCGCATAAATTCAAAAAACTAAACAATTCTTTAATGTCAGGTTTATATATTTTGAATTGATCGCCCCATTTTAGAAGGTATATGCATTTTATCTTGTTTTTCAATCTAGGATTAACTTGTTGAAAATAATAGTAAGCCCTTTTTCTTTTGTCATGAGGTATGTCAATTATATTAACAAAGTTATCTTTGAAGCTTAAATTTGATTCTTTTTCAAGTTTTATAAATGGTAAAAATGGATTTACTAGAGAATTCCCATTTTTATCAAAATCTATGTAACACAAATCTTCAGATAGAACTTCGCCAGAGTCCATAAGACTTGCAACAAGCGATGATTTACCAGAACCTGACTCACCTAAAAACAGCACTGCATCATTTTCTTTTTTGTAACCGCTACCATGCAAAACAAATTTTGATTTTTGGTAGAGGCAGTAACCAAGCGGTATATTTAAGACCATGTTTGAGAGTACTTCCTCGTCAATGTCTGATAGCAGTTGAACAAATATTTTTTTTCCTTCGCAAATCTTTGCAATAAATAAAGGCTCTTTTAGATAGTAGTAAGCACTTTGATCACCAAAACAATTCCCAAATCTGTTGCTTACATTTGGAACAGGAATACTATTCTCCCTAATTATTTCTATATCTGTATCTAGGGGCTTATTTTCACAAATAGGGAGTGAGAGACTTATCTCACTTTTAATATTTAGGTTAAATTCAGAAAAGGTATAATACTTGGCTTTGTTAACTTTGGCCAATAGATATACCCTCTCTGGTGAATCCGTCATTTAGATTATCGTCTTTGACGTTTGATCCACTTGCACCTAGAATCAGATCATTAGCGTCGCCAAGATCTTCCAGAGTTGGTTGTGTCCATTTATTATCCATAGTCTTGTAATTATACATATTTGATGAAATTTGTCGATAAGATAATTTATTTTATGGCTATATGGATATTTTGTAATGATTTTTTGACAGCCATTTTTCTAAAACATACCACTTGTAAATATTAACTTTCTCAAGTTTTGAAAGAGTTTCAAATCTCTTTTTGAGCAGAACGTCAATTTTTCGTGCTGAGATGATTTTAGTGAAACCTATATTTGATTTTTTGAGAGCTTCTAACATCATTTTGTAATTTTCCTCAATCTCATTCATGATTACTGGTCCGAGGTCTGCTTTTGTATGCTTATTTATCACTTCATCTGGTGTAATTCCACTCATGCCCTCTCTAAAATATGCTCTGGTAATTCCACCTTTAAATTTTTCATTACCCGGTACTGTTAAACAAAATTCAACAATTCTTTTATCCATGAAAGGCAACCTGATTTCAATGCCATTAATTGCAGCGATAAAATCTATTATTTCAAGCTCCTCTTCCCAAAATGGTAGGCTAAGACTTTGCCGATGTGCAGCCAAACTTTTTTTATGTTTGTAAGATTCATCAGGATAATAGTCTTTGAATTTTTTGGAAAAATTTACTAAATTTTTCGCATTTTCGGATAAGTTTTGATATTTTTTTTCTTCTGTTATTCCAACCGAAGATAGTCTGTTAAAAAAAAATTTTATACTAAATGGTATAAGTGGTTTTAACCAAAAATTTTTTAATGTGTGAAAAGTACTGAATCTTCTACCATTCAATTTGCAAGCACTTCTAACTTCACTTAAAAGTTTTTTCAAATTTGATTCAAGCCCTAGCTCAATAAGATACTCAGCACCATGAGAAATCACAGAGTCTCCATCAAATCCATCAAATAAAACTCTTATTTCTCTTTTCTTCATTTCATCGATAATCTCTTGATGCATGTAACCATTTCCAGACTTAGGAGGGAAATACGCTCTCTCTAGCTGTTTTTCTAAATACTTGAGTGGTGTATTTTGAGAAATAATATATTTATGTTGAGCTTTAAATTTCTCTTCAAACTTTTTGACAAAAAAACGCTCATCTGTCTTGCTAAAATCATCACTTTTCAAGTTATCAAAATGTACTGAAAAAGACTGAATATTTTTATGCTTAATTTCTTTGTGCAATAAACTTGCTATAGAAGTAGAATCCAGGCCTCCACTACATGTAGTTGAAATTTTTTCATTGTTTGAACGAGATTGTGAATTTATGACCTCAGTCATTATTTCTCTTATTTTCTTTGCATAATCAGCATTAGCCGGTTTGTTTGTGATTGGCAAAGTGTAATATTCTGAGATATTTAACTTATTTTCTTGAATTTGAATATATTGGCCTTTATTAATTTTGAAGATCTGATTATAGAAAGACCCATTATTTACACATCCTTGAAAAATCAGATAATCTAGTACCTTTTCGTAATTTATGGTGAAGAGGTTTGGATCAAGAAGTGATATTGCTTTAGGATCAGAACTAAAAACAAATTGATCATCATTCAAAGAAAAATATAAAGGTTTTTGAGCAAAATGATCAACAGCTGAAAATATATATTGCTTTAATTTATCAAAAACAACGAATGAAAAAGGGCCTATTAAATGGTCAACAACTTTCTCTTTCCATAATTTATAGCCCGCCAAGATTAATTCGCAATCTGTAAGATTTTCATCAACTTTTAACTTTTTTATTAACTCATTCCTGTTATCAAGCCTTGAGTTTGAGACTATCAAAATATCCTCATCTGGGTCTAAAAGCGGTTGCTGATCAAAAGCGCATTGCTCAGTAACACATAATTTTGCGTAAATTAGAGAAATAGAATTATCTTTATATTCTTGAAATCCGTCTTGAGCTCTATATGCCAAATTGTCTTTAAGAGCATTGACCATTTGTTTATCAACTTGGCTGTTATTTAAATTTATAATACCTGCTATGCCACTCATGATAGTTCTAATATTGTTTTATATTCAGTTCTGTTTTCAAGGTCAATAAATTTATTCTGAACACTTAACCAAGCATGAGACTTAAAATTAGAATCATCCTTAACTCCTACAAAAAGTACGGGCTTATAAGCATTCTTTTTTAGAATTGAGAAAAGAACACACATTCTTATAAGGCATTGCTTTATATTTAATTTTTCAGAGATTTTTTTTTCATAATTTAGTATCTCATTAAGTTTGTATTTTTTTTTATTAAGGGCTTTTTTACTTTCTAAATTATTTTTCAAAAAATTGAACGACATAAACTTAACAGCTACTAAATAAAAGATTGAAGAGAAAAAAATTGAAAAGAAAAGATTTTTGTTTTTGATTCTTATTAATTTTTTTATCATTTAATTTTAATCACTTTTTTTAGTTCAGCTTCTGCTAGAAAAGATTCAATGTCAGCTTCAATATCTTTTATTGGGGCACCAGTTTGTATTGATACAAGTTTTTTCAAGTGGTCTATAGAAGTGCATATTTCAATTTTTTCCCAAATAATAGATGCGCTCTGATTAAGTTTAATGTATTTGCCTGTTTCAAGATTAAGAAGAATAGTACTGTTATCCATTTTTGTAGATATACAGTGTTCTGATTTAACGACAGATTTTAAACCTTCCATTTTCATTTTAGAGTTTCTTTTTCAATATAAATAAAGACTTGCCTGTTTTTTTGCTACTTCTAAAGATTTCTTCCATATTAAATATCCAATAATAAGAAAAAATATACTTAAAACCGTGAGAAATATAATGTTAAAGTAAAGATCACTCTCAGAGTAATTTGATATTCCTGAAAGACCTCTAATTAATTCGATCATATGTTTGATTGGCAATAAATTCGCAACTAAATTTAACTTTTCTGAAATAATGCTTACAGGGTAGAAAACTCCTCCAAAAAGTGTTGAAATCGCACTATAAATAAATGGCAGTCCCTCTCCTCTATGGAAAATTAAGGTTATTCCAGTAAATACTAGACTTATCCCACATGAACATAAAATAAAAAGTATCAGAGAAAATAACAATATAATGAGACTACCTATATCAATTAAAGGAAATCCATATAAAGCAACATAAAAAAATAAAAAACATATCATCCTCACAAATCCATTGAAAAGTGCATATGGTAACGAGTTGAAGATAATTTGAATTTCAGATACCGGAAGAGACATTAACTCTTCAAAGATACCTTGGTTTTTGTAAGTCGTGATTGGGCCAGAAAGTGATCTAACTATTAAAACTGAAAAATCTGTCATTAATAGCCCAACAAATATGTACTTAAAATAGTCTAATTGAACTGCCTCTAGTCTAGATGCTCCAATAAATTCTAAAAAATAATAATAGATAATGAGATTAAAGAAGATTATTAAAAAAGAACCAAAAAATTGAATTTTATAGCTCATAGCATTTAGAAGATCCTTATGAAGTCCTAAAAAGAATAAAGAAAAGAACTTACCCATTTTTTAGTTCCTCTGATAAATAATTAAGATCACTGCTTTGCAAATCGCCAATTTTTTTTATTCTCGAATCCTCAAGTAAAATATATTTATTTGAAAAATTATCTAATTCATCTAAGTTATGAGTTACCCAAAGAATTATTTTATTTGTCTCTTTGCTTTGTTTTTTTAAATAATCAAGCAAAATAGTTCTTGTTTCTAAGTCGAGATCAGTTGTTACTTCATCAAAAAGCATAATCTTCTGATTTTTTAATAACATCCGAATTAAATTAATCTTCTTTTTTTCTCCTGAAGAAAGCGAGGAAAATATGCTATTCAATTTGTTTTCAACGCCAAATAATTCTGCAAATTTTTGAATAGGAGTATCTATGGATTTAGTATGCAAACCTGACATCCCAAGAAAGTATCTTAGATTTTCATAAGATGTAAGTCTCCAGAAAAAAGACCTATCATTATTTGTTATTAATGATGTATCTCCTCGATTTGTTTTAGATCCGTTCAGAGTTATGGATCCAGAATCTTGAGAGACTAAATCTGCCAATAGTCTCAATATTGTTGACTTACCAGTACCATTCTTTCCAAGAAGAGCTAATATATCTCCTTCATCTGCTTCAAAACTAATTTTATTTAACACTTTTGTGTTTCCAAACGATTTAGATAAATTATTGATTTTTAGCATTATTTACCTTCCAGGATCTTATTTATTTCTTTAACTCGCTTCACATCTACTCTAAACCTTTTGTTAGTAGATATTAAAAAAATTGTTTTTAAAAATGAGGATATAATTTTAAAAACTCTTCTAAAAAAATCCGGTAAAGTAATTTTACTTCTTCCTGATTCACTCAGAAAAGCTTCATATGAAAAAGCTTCATATTTCTTTCTTTTGTTAAACAGGCGAAATGAGAACTCATCAGCATAGTTCATTAAAATTAAATCTTCATAGTTTGAAAGATTTAGGTTATCTTTTTTAATCAAATATTCTTGATCAATTTTTATGTCATCAAATCTATAGTTGATTATTGATAAAAAATAACAGATATTTTTCTTGAGCCCTAGAGACTCTGCAGAATTCATAAGTAAAGGAAGGTCTATCTTGTTCCTTTTTAGAATTGTCATAACGTCAAAGATTGATACCAAGCCATTATCAAATCCATTTTTTATTGTTGCATGATAAATGAGATGAATTATTAAATTTTCGTTTGACATAAAATCTAAACATAAATTATCTGAATATTTTTTCTTGTAAGATTTTTCAAAGATCAGTTGATTAAATTTATCATTTATCACTTCCAAATGTGTTTCAATATGAATGCCATGTTCATTAATGAGAACCGGTATATCATAATGATAACTACTATATTTAAAATCTTTTGGTTTGATATCTGAATTCTTAAACCTATACCCTATTTCAAACATACATTCCAAGTACGATATTAATGATTCTTGCTTAACAAGGAGATCAATGTCTCTTATGTTTCTAAAAGCGAGATTTTTATATATTTCAAGATTTAAATGTAGTCCTTTAAGTGGAATGAATTTGATTAGGTTTGAATTCAATGCCTGAGCAACTTTTATAAATTCGCTAAATATTCTTAATGAATTGATCTTTCTGGAATCAATAAATTTCTCTAAGTCTTTTTTCTTTTGTTCAGTAAACTTTTCAATTAAACCTGAGGTTTTTAAAAAATATTCAGACCTTCCAAAAGAAAAAACATTTTGAAGTTGATATAACTCTTCAGGAGAAATTTCTTTAAAGTTTGAGGTATGCGGATCTTCAAGAATCTTATAAATTTTCTTTTTTATATCTTCGCTAATGTTCAAATTTTAGGTTACTGGTTAATGTATATTTGTTTATTCTTACAGAAAAGGTTGAATTTATACATTTTTTTAACAATAATGATGTTATGAAAAATATATTTTACGTATTTTTAATTATGATTCTTTCACTAGGCATCAGTGCTGACGATCAAGAAGTTGAACATACTCATGAAAATGACTACGAAGAAGGTTGTTCAAATGACTTAGACGATGACATGGATGGAGATATCGATGGCGATGATGAAGACTGCGCTGCAGTTTTAGCGTTGACTGAAGATGATAGCATTATGGGCGGTCTAGATAGTAGTGACGTATCGGCCTACTTAGTATGGGGTGTTGGGCTTGCGTTAATTAATTCTGATTTTGGTTCCTCAGGATCAGGAACAGCAACTACAGACTAATATATATACCTATCAGTTATATTGAATATTCTATGGCTTAAGCTTAGCTTTTGCCCTGGATCTTTTGTAAGTGGTGTCCACCTAAAACCTGATAAACCTTCCTGGTTAAATCCAGATAGAGGTATAGCAACATAGATTCCTTTATCAAACGACCCTTCTCCAAAATCTTCTGAAGAAACATCAGTGAACGTGGCAAATGCTCCAAGCTTAAATCCGTTTTTAAATCTCTTTGAAAAATCAATAGTAACTCCATCATCACCTGCGAGGTATCTGCCAAAGGATATATGAGTAGTAAGATTGAGAGGGTCAAAGTATTGATAAAAATTAAGATGGCCTGTGAAGGTTTCATAATCTAAATGCCCGAATTTTTGTTCATAATCTCGCTTTTTGACTTGAAATGCCTCAAAACCAAATGCAAAGTTATCAAATTGATCTAAATTAAGATATTCAAAACCGATACCTGTGAACATTTGCTCAAGGATGCCAGCTTTAAAAGAAAAATAATTATTTTTATTTCTCATAAGGTAATTCAATTCAAATCTTTGAATATGCAATCCATCACTCATACCCTTTAGGTAATCTTTAATGTCAGATCTTACTTGTTGAGGAAATGTTGTGACTGGCTCTAGAGAAAGTTTGTCAAAATTATCTGCTATCGAATAACCTATTCTAGTATCTAGATACATTCCCTCGGAAAAATAGGTTAGTGCGTCAGCATTGAGCAATAAACCACCCAATAAAAATTGCTCTCTGGAGGCAATAAATGTTCTTAGTGATGGAGCAATATTAAACTGGGTTCTTGGAAATTTTTCATTTGCAGAAAATAGAAGAGCATCTTTTGGAAGAAGGTTCTTTGGCTCTAATCTTGAAACTGATTCTTTTTTTAAATCAGCTTGATGTTTTGTGGCCAAAGACCCAAAGTAGTAATTCAAAACAGTAACTTCTTTATATTCATCAATTTGAGCTTCCTTTAAACTCTCCATTGCAAATAGAACACTTTTATTTACATCTTGAAAACTATTTTGCCTTATTCCAATCTGTAAAGAATCATCAGAAACATATATGTCTTTCAAACCAATATCATTCGCTTGCAGACTATCAATCAAATTTAAAATTTTAGCATCATGTTTTGGTTCTACTCGGTTGAATTTTTTACCTTGAAGATTGGCATAATTTGAATTGATACTAAATGAAAAATTTATATCTTCTTTATTACCAAAGTATATCGAAGCTCCCAGGAGATCATTTTCGTATTTATAACCAATATAGTTAGTTGAGAAATCATTATTAGTTATTCCGAATCTGCCTTCAAAATTAGACGAGCTTAAGTCTGCAATTAAATTATGATTTCCTTTTGTGTACACGATTGAAGAGAAAATTCCAACGTCTTCGCCTGAAAAATAATCTTTGATGTCAAACTCACCTACTGTCGCCCCATATCTATAATTCCTATCTTTAAAACCATCATTGAAACTAATTAGAGGATTTCTAATTGTATTTTTATCTGCATATATTCCCCAACCCATGCCTAATGAGAAATCAAATGCTCCAATTTTTTTACTTCCTACAATGTATTCACCAGAAAAAAGACCTGTACCTGCAAAATCAGTCATACCTATAGCAAATTGAGGCATAGCTTTTGTTTCATCAAGAATCTTAAGCTTTAGGTTAAATCCCTTATCTTTATAAGATTGGCCCAGAGATGCAGGGTAATCTAAGTTAAAGAGATCTGCATAGAATAATGAAACTTCAAACCATTCGTATGGTTGCGCTGCTATATTAAGTCTTCGGAAATCTTTATTATTTGATAAAGAAAAGGCTAAAGTGCCTTCTTCATAGAATCTTGCAGTTGGAGAGTAATTAACACCCACTGTTCCAAACGAATTGAGATTGTCTGAAAGTATTTTATTTGAAAGTAAAAAAAAAGCTAAAATTCCTATAAAAAGTCTCATAATTTAATCTCTGCTAAATATATCCCTCGTGAAAACTTTATCTTTTAACTTCTTGATCTTACTGTCTATCCTATTGGCAATAATTAGTTCTGAATTCTTAATAAATTCATTAAAATCATGGTCGATTTTAAAACCCTCGATATTTTTTGTACTCAAGTTTGGTTCATAAACTCGTATTTTATATCCGATCTTACATAAGATTCTAACTACATCTAGAACTGATGACTCCCTATAATTGTCTGCTTCTTTTTTCATCAATAATCTGTAAATGCCCAATGATTTTCCTTGAGCAATTGAATGAATTTTTTTAGCTATAAATTCTTTTCTTGTAAGATTCGCATCAACTATAGATGTAATAATTTTTTGAGGCACTTCATTATAATTAGCTAGTAATTGTTTAGTATCTTTTGGCAAGCAATAACCTCCATATCCAAAAGACGGATTATTGTAATAGTTCCCAATCCTGTTGTCTGCGCACACGCCTTCGATTATGTTTTTAGTATTAAGTTTTTTTTCAATACTATAACTATCAAGTTCATTAAAAAATGAGATTCTCATTGCTAAATATGTATTTGAAAAAAGTTTTATTGCTTCAGCTTCAGAAGAACTTGTAATAAAACAAGGAGTATGTTTTGGGTGGAACTTAGAAATAAAATTGTTGAATTTTTTGCAATTTTCTTTTTTGCCTCCCGCTATGTTTCTAGAGGGTTTTCTTGCATCCTCTAAAGAAGAGCCTTCTCTCAAGAATTCAGGTGAAAAAACTATATTGAGGTTAGGAAACTTTTTTATCATTTTTTCTGTGAACCCTACCGGGACTGTAGATTTTAAAATGACTAAGTTTTTAAATTCTTGTTCATTTATAAATTCTATTTTTCTTTCAAGTATTTCAAGATCGAAATAGTTTGTAACTGAATTATAGTTAGTTGGCAGACATAGAATAATAAAATCGAAATCATTTAAAGCTTCATCTTTATACAAAAAAATGTTCTTTTTATTCTTTTGGAGAGTTTTAGTTATTAATTTATCATTTATTGCACTTTTATATTTACTTAATAATTGAACCTTCTTTTTGTCTATTTCTTGTACATAGGTTTTATATCTATCCGATATTAAACAAAGATATGAAATACCAACGTAACCTGCTCCAACTATTAAAATCCTTGAATTCATCAATATATTCCCATTCTAAAAAGAGATGGAATTGTTTTAAAGATAATAATTAGGTCACCAATTAAACTATTCTTAGATACGTACATTAAATCGTATTCAGTTCTTTTTTTCATACTTTCAAAATCGTCTCCTCCTCTAAAACCATTTATTTGAGCGAGTCCTGTAAGTCCTGGCCTTACAGTATATCTTTTTTTGTAATTAGGTAATTTGGAGCAATATTTATTATCAATTTCAAGTGCATGTGGTCTCGGACCAACTACTGACATTTCTCCTCTAATGATATTTATTAATTGTGGCAATTCATCCAAAGAGGATTTTCTGAGAAATCTTCCTATTCTCGTAATTCTTGGATCATTTTCTTTTGTTTGCATATATATAGTCTCGTCATGTAATTTCATTGATCTAAATTTGTACATAAAAAATACTTTCATGTTCAAACCATTTCTTTTTTGTTTATAAAAAACAGGGCCACGCGATTCAACTACTATCAAGATACCAATAACCAAAAATAAAGGGAGAGTCACTAAAAGAACAGCAATGCTAGAAAGAAAATCAAATAATCTTTTCATAAGATTTAATTTCTAGTTCTTATTAAATCTACAGAATTAAGAAAACTAGAAAATGGAAAAAGCTGAACAATAATTCTATTCCATTGTGTTAGGTTTGAAGGGCCAATGAAAACAATGTCTTTTGGACTCAAATAGAATCTATCTGCAAGTAAAAATTTTTCGCTAGTATTAATGGATAACTTAAATATTTCAGGAGAAGAATCTAACCCTCTCATTATATAAATGTCTGTTTTAGCAGTTTGCGAATTAAGTCCTTTAGCTTCTCCAATTGCGTCCATAAGTGAATAGGGCTCAGTTCCTAGCTTTACAGAGCTTGGAAAAAGAACCTCGCCAACAATATAAACAGTTCTACCCTCGTTAAAATCAACAACCGTAACATCAACTTGAGGTTCAACGAAATTCTTTGATAAGCCTTCCGTTATTAGTTTTCTTAATTCCTCAATAGTGCTACCTTCAGCTTTTAAATTGCCTACATAAGGAAAATATATCATCCCATCTGTTTTAACTGTACGTGTATTGAGAGGATTATCTGCGCTGTAATTAAGTACTGGAAAAACTTCTGGATAACCCCAAACGGTTACATTTAACTTATCTCCAGCAGATATTACATATTCTTCTTCAAGATAGCTTAAGGTGTCTACATTTAGGTTATTAATTTCCTTAATTTCCATTAGATTTCCATCACTAAAATAAATTGTTTCTCCACTCCACGATGTGTTTGATTTTGGTGACATCACACCTGGTGCAGAGCATGAAGAAATTAAAATAGTAAGTATTGCGAGTCTTAAATGTTTCATATTGGATTAAACGTTATATAGAGTCTATTATACTCAAGAATTTCTGAGTTACTTGCTCAATTTGGAAATTATTAAGTGCATAAACCCTTGAATTATGCGCCATTTTATCAATATTTTCCTTTTTCCTAATATTAATTAAATTATTTTCTAATCCTTTAAAATTATTACCTGAAGAAACTAGTCCACACTCATTATCTATGATTATTTTTGATGATAAATTTTCAGCTGGACCATGCATTAAAATTGGTTTGCCAGCACATAAATAACTGAGAACTTTTGAAGGGACTGAAAAGATTCCTGCATCTTCTTCTAAGACCGCCATGCAAACATCTGCTGTACCAAGGACATCACTAAACTTATGCATCGGTTGCAATGGTTTTAAAATAAGGTTTCTCTTGGGAGATAATTTTTTTAAATAATCAAAACCTACCCCTGCGCTCACAACTAAAAAATCAATATCTGTAAATCTTTCAGCTAAAGAATTAATAAATTTTGGATTATGCTTCAAGCCCATAGTTCCAGAATATAAAACACAGAATCTTTCAGTATTAATGTTGTTTTGTATAGACCAATCATTTTTCTTTGGGCTCAAGGTTATCTCGTCAATAGATCCCCAATTATGAATTATTGAAACTTTATTTCTTTGCACCTGAAAACTATCAAAAAGATTTAAAAAATCTTCACTTATCCCAATAATATGGTCTGATGATTTAAATTGCTTTTTTTCTAGATATGAATAATATTTGCCAATTAAGCTCCCTAGAAAACCTATTTTCTTTGAAAGGATATTATCAACTGCAATTGAGTAAAAATCTTGGCACCAAAAAATAAACTTTGAGTTAATTTTCTTTGATGTTTTAATGATAAATTTCTGTGCTTCCAATGGAGTGTTGCTAGACAAAATGATATCCGGCTTTTCTTTTTCAATTAATTTAGATAAATTCCTTCCAAACTCTATATCTCCTGACCTTCTTTTAAAAAAGTTTTTTTTGCTATATTTTTGCTTATTCTTTATACCAACATAAGTAACATTTACATTATTCATACTTCCTTTTGGACCAAGATCATCAGCAAAATAACTATGAATCACCTCATATCCTTTGGTTGCTAAAGCAGAAGATAGCATTGTAATAAATGAGTGTCCTGCATAGTCATTTAAGAGGATTTTTTTATTTTTTATCATTTTATTTATAAGTTTAATAATTATATTTTTCTTTAATATTGGTTAATTCCTTGTAATCATTTTCAAGAATTTTTGTTGAATATTCATCAAAAATTTTATCGAAATTATATT
>FUFK010062132.1_pt1 | contig 13642 bp, 11 predicted proteins | sample 1021851 | NCBI WGS metagenome assembly FUFK01 (sample SAMEA51879418, study PRJEB19060) | metagenome | reverse complement strand
AAATACTGAAATGCAGCAATCGAAGAGACCGCAAGATTAAGTAAAAGCGCAGTCGGTCTTGTCGTACCTGCCGCCACTCCGTAAAGAGCCATTATCGCCAGGTAGCCCGAGGCTCCGCCATGCCCGACAGAAGAGTAAAGCATTGCCACAAGCAGGAGCAATAGCGGAAGAAGATAGCCGTAATCCATTTTTTAATCAGGCCCCGCCGAGCGAAACGCCTCTGTTCCGAATCGCTTCGGAGAATCGGCCGATTCCCTCTTCTGCCAGCCATTTCTTCCAATCTTCGATCGCGCGGCTGACCTGTAGATGATGACGGTCGCGTTTATTTCTGAATTTGCGTGCAATCTCGGATGGCAGGGGCTCCAAAAGGCCAAAGGTGATATTAACAGGCTGGAAATTTTTGGTTTCCACATTTGCTACATAGCGGCAAAGCGCTCCTGTGGCCGAAGTCTGCGGCGCCGTAACGGCTTCCTTCCCGTCAACAAGCCTTGCGGCATTGATGCCGGCCAGCCAGCCGGTCGCAATCGACTCTACGTAGCCTTCGACACCGGTAATCTGACCGGCGAAAAACAATTTGGGATTTGCACGCGTCTGCAAAGTAGGCTTCAGCACGCGCGGCGAATTTATATAGGTATTTCGGTGTATCTGTCCGAATTGCAGAAATTCGGCATTTTCCAGCCCGGGAATCAGCCGAAGAACCCTCGCCTGTTCGCCGTATCGAAGGTGATTCTGAAAACCGACAATTCCATAGGCATCGGCCATCAGATTTTCCTGCCGGAGCTGGACGCATGCATACGGTTCTTTACCTGTTCGGGGATCTATCAGCCCAACCGGTTTCATCGGTCCAAAACGAAGCGTATCTACACCGCGACGGGCCAATTCTTCAATCGGCAGACATGCTTCAAACCAGCGGGTTTCCTCGAAACGCTTGAGAGGGACTGACTTGGCCTCGATTAATGCCGTGTAAAACCTTTCGTACTGCCCGCGATCAAAAGGACAATTTATGTAATCGGCACCGCCTTTTCCATAACGAGCCGCACGAAAAGCAACAGACATATCTATCGAATCCGCCGCCACTATCGGAGCAATGGCATCATAGAAATATAACTGTCCGTCGCCTGTAAATTCAATTATTGCATTAGTTAATGCCTCAGAGGTAAGCGGGCCGGTGGCGATTATCGTAATTCCTTCATCAGGGATGGCGGTGATTTCGCTTCTGATAACTTCGATTTGCGGGTGAGATTCGATCTTTTCTGTTATGTAATGCGAAAACCGGATCCTGTCCACAGAGAGCGCCGCTCCGGCAGGAACACGAGTCGCGTCTGCGGCCTCCATCGCAAGCGAACCGCCGCTGCGAAGCTCTTCTTTCAGCAAATGCGGGGCAGTACCGGGTTCATCTGATTTCAGAGAATTTGAACAGACTATTTCCGCCAACTTGTCGGTGCGGTGGGCTGGAGTCTGTGCCAATGGCCGCATTTCGTATAAACGTACCCTGGCTCCGGAGGCGGCCGCCTGCCACGCTGCTTCAGTGCCGGCGAGTCCGCCGCCTATTACATTAATTACCTCGCTCATTTGGATTATTTTACCCTAACCCGCCCGCCATCACGGAATTTAACCGTATTTGATTGTTTAACGTTGACTATTGACATTAAACATTGTTTGCGTCATTATTTTAATGGCGATTTGTCCTCGGCACCCACCTCCGATATTCGCCTTACCTGAAAGTAAAACTTTTCCCGACAGAGTCGCCCTTCTCCCGCAACTCACGGCTCGAAGGAATAAAAATCCAGAATCTCCCGCCCACGCACGAAGGCCGGATTAACAAAATCTCGATGGATACTCTTCTACAACAAAAAGGTGAAGGCGACTTTAAAGTACATCCCTCCATGCCGGAGCCTGCAAATACAATGATAGAGCCTGATATTCACCAATCCATGACTTTCGGCTCAATCTCCAATCTTTCGCTTGGCGACAGCATTTTCAACTCAATTAATGACGCAATTCTGGTAATAAACCGTTCGGGACGAATCGAAAGAGTGAATCCTGCAACGTTGGAATTAACCGGATTCTCTCCTGACGAACTGCTCGGTTCCGATATAGATGTCCTTGTGCGTAACCCGCGTCTTTTCCATCGTATCTTTTCGCAAACTCTTGGCAGCCGCCGGCTGGCCAATCGTCTTGAATTGTTTTGTAAGCGAAAAGACGGTACACATTTCCCGGTTTCGGTTTCGATGTCAACAATTTATGATCCGGAAAATGGTTGTCATAAGCTGGTTTGCGTTGCGCGTGACATCACAAAACGAAAACGTCTCGAAGCGGAAGCCAGAGCGATTTCACGTATAATCCACGGAGTTACAACGACAGCAAATCTTGATGAACTGTTGGGACTGATACACCGGACAATTAAAAAGATTGTTTATGCGGAGAATTTCTTTGTCGCTCTCTATGACCCGAAAACTGAGATGCTGACGATGCAGTTCTTCGTGGATAAATACGATCCGATGCCGCCGCCACTGAAGGTTGGCCGAAGCCTTAGTGCCTATGTTTTCCGGCAAGGGCGATCAATGCTTTTTACGAGCGAAGATGCCAGAAGGCTTATTGAAAGCGGAGAGGTAGAATCCGTCGGTACCGATTCTCCTATCTGGCTCGGTGTACCGCTGAAAACTCCAAATGGTCCGATCGGCGTTCTGGTAGTGCAGGATTACGAACATTCCGACACATATACGCAAAGAGACGTGGAGCTGCTTACGTCCGTTGCCGACCAGATCGCCATAGCAATCGAACGAAAAAGAAATGAGGAGGCTCTGCGGACAAGCCAGGAGCGGTTCGAGCTGGTAACGCGTGCTACGAGCGATGCAATCTGGGATTGGAATCTTGAAACAAACGAATTATGGTGGAATGAAGGGTTTCAAAAACTCTTTGGCTACAAAGCCGAAGACGTCGGGAACGATATAGCTTCCTGGGAAGCGCGTCTTCACCCCGAAGATGCCGAACGCGTTATACGCGATATAGACAAGCATATTAAAAGCGGCAAAACACATTGGGCTGATGAATACCGTTTTCGCCGTGCTGATGGCACCTATGCTTTTGTAATTGACCGCGGTTATGTGGTTTACGATTCCGAAGGGCAGCCGAAAAGGATGCTCGGTTCGATGATGGATGTAACCGACCGCAAAAACCTCGAGCAACAATTAACCCATCAGGCGCTCCATGATCCACTGACAAAACTTGCAAATCGTGCCCTGTTTCGTAACCGCGTAGAACACGCAATTGCAAAACTGCCGCGCATCAACAGTTCGCTTGCCGTGCTCTTTTTGGATCTGGACAATTTCAAGGCGATAAATGACTCAATGGGACATGCCGCAGGCGATAAACTGCTGGTTGCCGCCGCTGAAAGGATCCAGGATTGCCTTAGAAATACCGATACGGCAGCGCGTTTAGGCGGCGATGAATTTGCCATTCTGATTGAATCCGTACATCGCAATGACGAGGCTGTCGTTATCGCCGAACGCATTCTGGATGTGTTCAGGCAGCCGTTCCTGATCGAGGACAAAGAGGTTTATGTAAGGACGAGTATCGGGATTGCAATCAGCTCCGACGAGAATATTTCCGGCGAGTTGCTGCTGCGAAATGCTGACGTTGCCATGTACAAAGCTAAAACGCAGGGCAAAGGAACCTATGTGGTATTCGAACCGCATATGCACGATGCCCTGATGCAGCGAATACAGCTCGAAGAAGATCTCCGTCGCGGTATTGACGCCTGTGAATTCGTTATACACTATCAGCCGATCCTGAACCTCGCCGACGGAAAACTTCTCGGGATGGAGGCACTCGTCCGCTGGCAACATCCGCGTTTTGGTTTGATTCCGCCAATGAAGTTCATTCCCCTTGCTGAGGAAACAAACCTGATAGTCCCGCTTGGTGAATGGATTCTGACACAAGCCTGTTGCCGGATGGAACAATGGCGGAGGCAATTTTCTTTCGGGAGCGACCTTTCCGTAACAGTTAATATTTCCATTCGCCAGTTTCAACAGCGTGAGCTGACGGAAATCGTAAAAAATGCTCTCGAAAAAAGCGGTCTTCCGCCCGGACTACTCATCCTTGAAATAACGGAAAGTTTTATGATGCAGGACACCGAGTGTACGATTCGTAAATTAACCGAATTAAAGGAGCTCGGAATTCGTCTTGCAATTGACGACTTCGGAACGGGATATTCAAGCCTTAGCTACTTACAGCGTTTCCCTGTGGACATTTTGAAAATAGACAGAAGTTTCATTGAAAAAATCAGCCAAAATGGAGAGGGTAACGCAGTTGCCAAAGCGATTATAATGATGGGCGACTCGCTCAAGTTAAAAACCATTGCCGAGGGAATCGAACATCCCGAACAGATAGAAGCATTGCGGGAACTTGGCTGCGAAGCGGGACAAGGCTTTCATTTCGCACATCCGCTTTCCGAAGAAGCAATGCGCGATTTTCTCGGAAGTTATTACGGCTAACACGGCAAATCGCGCGGCAGCAGACTTTACCGCACTTTTTTAAGATAAATTTCTGCCCGCATATGTTATTCTTTCCGCATCCAGGCATTTATGATGCGGCCGGGCAATATCTTCAGGCAGCAGTTTGAGATTGCAAGGATCGGCGGAATCCCGATCCGGGCAGATTATCGCTGGTTTCCCGTTGTTTTATTTTTTACCGTAGCAGCGGCTGCTGTCCTGCGGCCGATGGTCGAAGATTGGCTGGCTGCGTTTTTGCTGGGTTGCGGCGTTACACTCGCTTTTTTCCTATCCGTACTGATACACGAATTTTCCCATGCAGCGGTTGCTATTCGGCAATCGTTACAGGTTTTTGAGGTTGTCCTGCATCCATTCGGTGGATTTTCCCGCTTCAGGCAACTGCCGGAAACACCGCGTGCGGAGTTTCTAATAGCCGCTGCGGGTCCGTTGGCAAGTCTGGCTTTGTGTCTTATTTTTGCCGTCGCAGGCTGGCTCTCTCTTGCTCTACACCTCGACATTATTGCGTTTTTCTTTATCATTACTGCTGCCGGCAATCTGCTGCTGGGATTTTTCAACCTTCTTCCGGGTTATCCGCTTGATGGCGGCCGTCTCCTTCGCGCATATCTCTGGAAGCAAGGCCGTAGCTTTCGGGAAGCGACATCCGTAACGGGTAAACTGGGTCAATTCATCGGGGCAGCAATCATATTTGCCGGTCTTTTCATCGGATTTGCAGGCGGGCAATGGCTTGCGTCCGCTTGGTCGGTAGTAATAGGCATTTTTCTTTTTGATTCGGCCCGCTCGATTTTACTCGAGCTTTCAAAAGAAGAATACCTGCGGGTTTGTGAGGTTATGCGTCTGCCGAAACTGCTTGATCCTGAACTTACAATCCAGGAAATGGCCGATAATATACTTCCAATGTTTCGTAACCGCGCCTTCCCGATAGTAAAAAACGGACATTTTTCGGGTCTTTTGCTTCTTTCGGATGTCCGGCGGCTGGATCGCCGACAATGGCGGACTACAAGACTAAAATCCATAGTCCGGCCGGCTTCATTTGAAATGACACTTTCGCCCGATACATCAATCGCAGAGGCCCGCGAATTAATGCGCGTAAAGTCATTTCCCGCAATTGCGGTAATTGACGCAAATGGTGCGGTAATAGGTATTTTGGATGAATCACATCTGTCGCCTGCTCCGCGCGCCTGATATGCACGGGTTTGTGATATTCTTTTTCCTGGCAAGTTTTTGTTTCCCGCCGCGGCAAACAATTTTTCTTTTGGATGAGGCCATATTTCGATCAATTTGTTTCACTTCTGACGGTGCGTAATCTTTTGGACATCGCGCTCGTCTTTACGATCGTTTATGTAGTCCTCAAACTGCTTCGTGGAACGCGCGCTGTTCCGACTATTGTCGGAATCGTCATTCTTGCACTTCTTTACTGGCTCTCGGTTGCTGAAGACCTTGCTACGTTGGAATTTGTTCTGCGTTCCGCAGTTTTGTATATCGGCGTTGCCATTATTGTACTTTTTCAATCCGAAATCCGACAGGCATTGATTTTTTTTGCTAACAGGCTCAGATTTCCGATTCTAAAGCGGCAACGCGGCCAATTCGGAGGAAGCATTTATGATGAAATCGTTCTGGCCGCCACAACACTTGCTACCGAAAAAATCGGTGCGCTGATCGTCATAGAACGCAATGTCGGGCTCCGAAATTTCGTTGATGCAGGCGTACAGCTCGATGCACGTATCAGCTACGATCTGCTGGTTACGATCTTCAACCCCGCAACGCCGCTCCACGATGGCGCCGTGATAATTCAAAATGAAAGGATTGCCGCCGCATCTGTCTTCCTGCCGCTGACAAAAAATCCGAATATCTCCCGTGAACTAGGGACGCGCCACCGCGCCGCAATCGGCATCACGGAAGGCTCCGACGCTATTTCAATTGTCGTATCGGAAGAAAGCGGTTCAATTACTTATGTGGAAGCCGGAAACATCAGGCGAAATCTGGATCCGCAGCAGCTTCGCCGTCTGCTGCTCGACGCCATGCATATTCCTTTCACGATAACGAAAACCGAACAGGCTAAAACGCTGAAGGAGGCCGGGTCTGAGATTTCCAATAGCTGAAAGTTACGATTGAAATGAATCTGGACAACAAATCTCTTAGCGCAAAATCGGCCTTATTGTTTTGCCGTCATATCCTGCGCAAGATTTTTCTGGAGGATTGGCTCCTGAAGCTGCTTGCGCTGATTATCACACTGGCCCTTTGGTTTGGAGTTACGGGACTCAGCACCCCGACAACCCGGCGGATGGCGGATATTCCTCTTGCAATCAGCTATTCAAATAATGTAGAGATTACCAATTCACCGCTACAATCTGTCAGCGTGGTAATCAGCGGCGATAAACGTAAAATTAGCCAGATAACCGAATCCGGACTGGTTGCCTCGTTGGATTTGTCAGATGTGCCTCCCGGAGACCGTGTCATTAACCTGACTCCGGAAAACGTCAAAATAGACCTCCCGCCCGGTATCAGACTGCAGGAGATTCAGCCCGCGAGAATTGCAGTCCGGCTCGAATCTGTCGCCGAAAAAGAAATTCCCGTAAGAATTGAAACTCAAGGCGATCCGGCACCCGGCTTTGAGATTTATGACGCCTCTTCTGTCCCGCCGAAAGTAAAAATCCGTGCACCGGTAAGTTATCTGCGTTCGCTGTCGTCTGTCCCAACGGAGAAAATAGACATCTCCGGTAGGCAGGCTGATTTTGTCGCCAGGCAGGTGCCCGTAAGTGTTTCGAACCCAAAAGCAACGGTATTGGAATCCGTCGTTGATGCAGTTTTCCGAATCGGTGAGAGCCGTATAGAGCGGACACTTTCCGTTCCGGTTACGGATTTTCCCGGAAAGCGCGCAACGGTAACGATTTATGGCCCGCGATCGCTGGTCGAAAAAGTTACACCATCCGAAATCAAAGTTTCGCTCGAGCGGGGCAGCGACCGGCCTGACGTTGCCCTTCCTGCGGAACTGGAGGGCAAAGCGGAAATCCGCAAAGTACGTATCCGCTAAATGTGGCTAGAAAATATTGGATAGAAATGCCCGTACCTCATGACGCATTTCTTCGGTAATTTCGTGCTTTGCATTAAACTGTCGGGATCGGTAATCAGGCAGCCGCTCCGCAAGTCGCCGGTCAAATTCGGCAAATTTTTCGTTTGAGTAGAATTCATCGTCATTTCCGTAAAGATAAAGTGTTTTGGCATTTGTAGTCCCGTAGGCAGGATTTGTCTCCAAATCGGACGGGACACCGCCGGATATTGCAACGATTGCCGCAACTGTCTCGGGATAAGTAAACGCAAAACGAAAATTTATTGCCGCCGCTTGGGAAAAGCCGTACAGAACTATTCGCCGCGGGTCTGCTATTTCTTTTGCGGATAGATGAGATATTACGTCATTTACAAATTTGTGATGGAGCGCTATTGATTCGGCCGGACGATAATCTGTTAGCCAACCAAACCCTACGCGGTAACCGTCCGGCGTAGGCCGGAAATGCTGATAGGGAGCCTGAATCGATGCGATTGCAAAACCTTCCGGAACGACGGATTTTGCTTCTCTCATCATATATCGTTTATGCGCGCCGTATCCATGAACGGCAATAAGCAGCGGCATCGGGGCAGAAAATTCTTTAGGAATGGCCAGATCATAATAAAGCCTGATGTTCGCCTGGCATTCAAGGTCGTTTTCCTCGATAAATTCGGACATAGTCAGAATAAATTCAATCAGAGATGGCCGCGATAGACAAGTAGTAACCTTGGGTCTTATTCTTCATTAAGCAGACCATGAGCAGATACACTGTTTATCTCGATACCCTTGCCGAAACGAATAATATCGCCGGCGCGGCTTTGTTTTTTCGCCGGACGGCGTTTGTTTTTCTTCTGGTGATGGCAGCGGCCGCTCCGCATTCGATTGCGGCAACTCAAACGGCCTGGCTTATTGGGATGACTTCGTGGATCATCGGACTTTTTTTGGGGCCGGCCCAAAAGTTGAAATTTGGCTTTCCGGGGCGGCTTCTTGCAGCTTTTTTTATCTGGTCGGCTGTCAGCTCGGCTCTCTCCTACGAACCGTATGTTTCGATAGACAAGCTTCGCGGTGTCTCCGTGTTTCTGATATTTCCGTATGTTTTGAATGTTGTCAGAAATAAAAAGGCTGTTTATCTCTGTGCCGCAATTCTTTTATGCTCCGCATTGATCAGCAGTGCCTGGACGCCGGTACAAAAAATCATCGGCCGCGGAATCGAAGTTCACAATCTCAATCCTGATGGCATTCTGGCCGCCAAAGGCCTTGCGGACGGAGACACTATTCTGGCCGTTAATGGCGTAAAAACAACGCACCCGGAAGAGGTTTTACGGCAAATCGAAACAGCCGGTTTTGGCCGGATTGATGTTTACCGTACGGATGCCCCGTTTACGGTAACCGTCAAAAGCGACGAAATTCCGGCCGGCCCCGAATCGGCTAACCAACGCCTCGGGTTCGAATCTTTCAACCGTAGCAGCAATTTTCGCGCAGCCGGTTTTTACGGGCATTATACGACCTTTGCCGAATCTTTACAGTTGATTGCATCGCTTTGTCTGGGCCTTTTGATTGCGGCATTGCGGGGTGGTGCCGACCGCAAGATCATCGCTGCCCTTGCCGGAGCGATTTTGCTGTTTTTACTTGCACTTTTGCTGACCGTAACACGCGGTTCGCAAGCTGCTTTTCTGCTCTCGGCATTTACAATGGTCGCCTTTGGGGGCGGTAAACGATTTTTTATTTCAGCTCTGGCAATTGCTTTGCCCATTGCGCTTGTCGGTCTTTTAATTTTGCATGGTCAGCGCGGTGTCGGATTTGCGGACTCACGCGATGGTTCTATTCAATATCGCCAGATGATGTGGCGCGACGGGATTCGGCTTTTGACTGAGTCACGACGAAATCTTTTTTACGGCGTCGGGATGGATTCGATAAAAACTCATTGGAGCGAATGGGGACTTTTTGACAAAGGCTGGCAGCCAATGGGACATTTTCATTCTACGCCTATTCAGATAGCCGTCGAACGCGGACTGCCGGCTCTTCTGATCTGGCTTGCGGTTATCGGCGTCTTTGCACGTAAACTCTGGTGCGGTATCAGATCCGCTCCCATCGAAGAATGGGCTTCGCGAGGCATATTGCTGGGGTGTTTTGGCGGATTATTAGGCTTTTTTGCCGGAGGATTTGTTCATTACAATCTCGGGGATACCGAAGTAGCCATGATTTTCTATTTTCTGATGGGAATTTCGGTAAGACTTGCTGACGAAATGAACGAAAAAAAGACTGTGTAATTCAAATCCCTTTGATCATGCGGCAATGGATTTCTGCAGATACATAACCTCTTCGGCGTCATCGCCAATTGCTTCGACCGGACAGGCATTCATAGCTTCGATACAGAGTCGGAGTTCATCTTCGGTTTCGGGCTGTTTATAAACATAGGAATACGCACCGCAATCATTACGGGTAAAATTAGACGGCGCCGTATCACGGCATACATCGCAATCAATACAATTGCTGTCAACGTAGAATCTGCCGGGTGCATTATCCGTAAATTTTTCATTTGCTGACGCCATAATTTCTATGTAAACTGCCCGACTTTTCAATTTGATATTTCAGTCATTTCAATCATTCGCGCCAGGGCAAGATTGGCAAAGTGTTTTGTCTCGTCATCTACGATGATTTCGTTGACAACTATGCCTTCTGCAAGGTTCTCCATTGCCCAGGCGAGATTTTCCGGAGCGATACGATACATCGTTGCGCACATACATAAATCCGGCGCAAGCAAATGTATTTCCTTGTCAGGAAAGCGCTGTTTCAGGCGGTTGACGAGATTTNCCTCGGTTCCGATTGCCCATTTGGAACCCGCCGGCGCGTTTTCGACGGTTTTGATTATATACGAAGTAGAGCCGTCCAGATCGCTAAGTTCTACTACCTCCCTGGTACACTCCGGATGAACAAGCACTTTTATGTCCGGAATTTCCTTGCGTATTTTTTCTACGTGCCATGGTTTGAAACGGCCGTGTACCGAGCAGTGGCCACGCCAAAGTATCAACTTGGCGGAATGCAATTGTTCGGGCGTATTTCCGCCAAGTTCCTGATGCGGATCCCAAACAACCATCTTTTCGGCCGGTATTCCGAATTTTGCACCGGTATTTCTGCCCAGGTGCTGGTCCGGGAAAAAGAACATTTTGTCGTAGTTGCGAAGATAAACGTCGAATAGTTTTACGGCGTTGGACGACGTGCAGACGACGCCGCCATTTCGGCCACAAAAAGCTTTTATCGCGGCCGATGAGTTCATATAGGTAATCGGAGCCACGCGGCTGTCAAGTACACCGATTTCGGCTAACTGCTCCCAGGCTTCCTCAACCTGATCTATTGAAGCCATGTCCGCCATCGAACATCCCGCACCCAGATCAGGCAAAATTACTCTTTGCTCCGGCTTACCTAAAATATCCGCTGACTCTGCCATAAAGTGGACGCCGCAAAAGACTATGAATTCGGCTTCCGTTCTGGATGCCATCACTGACAGTTGATAGGAATCACCCGTCAGATCTGCGTGCCTTACTACGTCATCGCGTTGGTAATGATGACCCAGAATTACCACGCGGCGGCCAAGCCGCTCGCGGGCAGACTCAATCCTCTCCGCTATCTCCGCATCGCTCAAAAGCAGGTAATCTTCCAGCGGACGTGTTTGCTCGAGTGTTGCCGTCATATCTTCAGGCTCCAAAAGAAAATGATTGCACTTTGCTCACCGGCAATCAAGGCCGGATTGTAATTGAAGGGCATAAAAAACGGGCTGACCGGTTTGTCCCGGCCAGCCCGTCGGTTTATGACAAATGGAAAACTAGATAATACGGCCGCGGGTTGCCCAATCGCCAAGCGTAAGCGGCGCGGGTAGGGTTCGCCGCAGAATCCGCACGTCCGGTTGCGCGGGCGGCAATTCCTGCATGGGTTTTACCGCTTCGGCGGCAGTTTTAATCGTCTGCCGTTTACCGTTTCGTATAACTGTCAGAGTAATTTCGCCATCTTGTTTTGCATTTATTGCAGAAATCAGATCATCTGTATCTTTTACGGATTTTCCATTGGCTTCGACAATGACGTCACCGGCTGTGATGCCTGCTTTTTGTGCAGGTGAACCATCGCGCACCTCGCTGACAAGCACTCCGCCCTCAACCTTGAAGAATTTGCTCAGCTGATCGGTCAGCGGCAATACCGAAACGCCAATTTGCCGTCTTGGTAACAGCATTGGACGTGCCGGTAATTCTTCCATGCGTTCGAGATAATCGCGAAGCCTTTTTTCTGCTTCCCGCAGATCAGGAGCAGAATTTGCCGGATCTCCAAATACACCTTCACCTATTTTGGGCAACGGACGTCGGCCAATCGTTACGGTAATCTCACGCTCGGTTCCATCGCGGTAAACCGTCAGCCTTGCTTCGTGGTCGGGGGCAATTTCGGAAATCAATCGGGTCAGTTTTCTCGTTCCGGTTACTTCTTCGCCGTTGATTCGCAATATCACGTCGCCTTCCCTGAGCCCTGCAGAAGCGGCGGGTGAGCCTTCGATTACTTTGCTGACAGCAACGCCGCGTACGGCTGCAAGACCAAATTTTGCAAAGTTCTGGCGTGTTACTTCTTCGGTCTGGACTCCGAGGTAGCCGCTCTCGCTATCGAAAACAGTCCATGAAAATGCACCGCCCGAAGGTGCCGGCGGTTTGGGCGGTTCTTGTGCGAAAACGCCTGCTGCAAGAACCAAAATAATCAATGCGGAAAATGACTTGGGCATTAGCAATATACCTCCAAACAGAGTTTGAGTTTATGATGCAAGCCACTGTGGCTATGATTTTTTTGGTGCAATTAATGAGATATTTGGTTGCCCGAACGTGAAGTCAAAAGAGTTATTTGAGACGCTCGAGACGCCGCGCCGCTTCTTCGAGTGTCTCGTCCTTTTTGCAAAAACAGAAACGGACCTGCTTCGAACCATTGACGGGATTTGAATAAAATGACGAACCGGGAACCGCCGCAACGCCGATTTTCTGAATCAAATGTTTCGTAAATTCAACATCATTGGCAAAACCGAATGCCGAAATATCTGCCATTACATAATATGCGCCTTCAGGGTAATCACAGCCGAAACCGGCCTGACGCAAAACAGGTATCAGAAAATCCCTTTTGCGGCGGTATTCTTTCTGTAAATTTATGTAGTATTCCGGCGGGAGGCTCAAGGCATAGGCTCCCGCATGTTGAAGCGGATTGGCCGCACCGACGGTCAAAAAATCATGCACTTTTCGTATTGCATTTGTGATATCCGCCGGAGCAATGCACCAGCCGACGCGCCAGCCCGTAACTGAATAAGTTTTTGAAAGTGAATTGACTACTACGGTTCGGTCGCGCATTCCCTCAATTGTTGCCATCGAAATGTGTTCCAGCGGGTCACCGTCTTCGTCTATTTCATAGGTTATATGCTCGTAGATTTCATCCGTAAGACAAATTGCGTCATATTCTTTGCATAAATCAGCGATAAAGGTAAGCTCTTCGCGGGTAAAAACCTTGCCGGTCGGGTTATTCGGATTACAGATTATGATCGCTTTCGTCCGTTCGTTGAATGCAGCTTTCAGCTCCTCACGATCAAAAACAAAGCCATTCGGTGCCCGATAGAGCGGGACATGGCGGGGTATCGCATCCGATAAAATGGCGTCCGGAGCATAGTTTTCGTAAAACGGTTCGAAAACTATCACCTCATCTCCGGGATTTACGGTGGCAAGCAAGGCCGCAATCATACCTTCGGTTGAACCGCAGGTAACCGTAATCTCACTCTCCGGGTCAATATCGAGCCCGAGAAACCACATTGTTTTTTTTGCTATCGCATCGCGAAACTCCTTTACGCCCCAGGTTACTGCGTATTGATTATGATCTGTGGCAATGGCCTGCATTGCCTTCTTTTTGATTTCTTCGGGAGCAGGCCAATCCGGAAAACCCTGCCCGAGATTAACGGCGCCGTATTTCGCAGCCTCACGGCTCATTTCACGGATAACGGATTCGGTAAAGGCAGCCGCCTTTTTGGAGATCCGTGTACTAAACGGTTTCGGTTGCATAGAAATCAATTATGACA
>FUFK010064882.1_pt1 | contig 13644 bp, 22 predicted proteins | sample 1021851 | NCBI WGS metagenome assembly FUFK01 (sample SAMEA51879418, study PRJEB19060) | metagenome | reverse complement strand
CCTGATACTGCTACAAGGCTACCTTTTTTATAGGCTTCTACTATTAATTCCCATCTTTTACCCCATACTTGGCAATCAATAAATGAAGTTCTATCTCTGCCATGAGAAACGGCTATTGTAAAAGCGGCAAGATCATATGCACCTGCTTTTTTATATTCAGCGTCTTTAGTTAAACGCCCTGCGATTGATACATTAAACATTGTGATTAGTTAAATAAGTTGCTATCAGGTTATTAATACCTGATGAATAGGAAAAATTGTTTTCTTTACAAAACTCTCTAAATGCTTTGTAGTTAATAGGCGTAAGTTTAGAAGATACCAGAAAGCGGTTTTTCCAGTTAGAAGCGGCAACATCATCTGGTCTAGTTTTAAGTGGNTCATNAATCATTGGTTAGCAGCAATCCATTCTTCTATAAAAGTAACGTGTTTTGGTAGGGTTATATTTTCTGATAACTTTTTGTTTCTGTTGAAGTCAAATTCTATATATAAGGCATCTGCAAGTGTGTTGTAGAGTTTTTTATCTTTAACAAGTAATGTACCAACAAGTTTTAAATAATATTGTTTAGTTTCTTCATCTAATATTGCTGGCATCCCAACGGCTTTATTTTTTGTTATTGGTGTAACTTTTGTTGTTTTAGGATCTGCAAAGTCACCATCATTATCAGGAATACCTGCATTAAGTCCTAATATTGCTAATTCGCAGTATCTACGAAAATAAGTTAAAGCACCGCCTTCTGCGTGCATAGGATTGCCTCTTACATTAGTTGCAGAAGGTAGTAAGTATTCAGATGTTATTACTTCACCAGATGTATGCATAAGGTTNGTTACTAATACATTTCTATCTTCATATATTTTTGTTGTATGGATTACAGCTAGACCATTAGCAGCTAAGGCAGGGTTAATTGTTGATAATACAGTAGAAAGATCAGCAAACTTACCAAACTGTGCGTTATCTTTTTCTTCTATAGTGCCTACCTGTTGAATAAAGCTGCAAAGTGCCTTAGTTATTTCTTTAGTCAAGATAAAAAGGATGTTTTTATTAATATAGCTAAAGTATACCCCGATGGCAAATAACTAACAATAATCAGTGTAATATTAAGAATTAATACAATCTGTTTTTTATCAGGTTGATTTTACTTTCTGTCTATGGTCAATTTATGTACACATATTGTTTATTTTACTGACAACTTATGAACACTTTAAGACCAGCTTTGGACATGGAACTTATTACTAAGATTCTAGAAATAAAGCCAAAATACATTACAACCACTGCATTTTTAAATTTGCTTTTAGAAGATGCGTACAATGCAAGATGCAAAAATGAAAAAAATATGGCACTATATATACATAAAGATAATAAGTTTGAAAGTAAGGAAATTAGACAATAAGAGTATAGATAAAGACTTAGAGAGAAAAGAACAAAAAGAAAAAATTAATAAAAAAGAAAAACAAGAAAAGAATATACCAGATGATTTAAAACACTTACAAACTCTTATAGATGATTTCTGGAAGGTTAAGAAAGGTAGTAAATCAATACAGGCTTGGAAACTACAAATAACAGAATATAGAAAGTTTATAGATAAGTATGGTGAACAGGTATTAAGAGATCAGTTAGAAGCAGGTATTCTTGCAGGGACTTGGAAGGGGTTAAAACTAAGTCATTATGAAGAACAGCTAAAACGTGTTAAAAGGTTTGATAAAGAACCAGAAAAAGAAGTTATACACCCTGCACAGAAGGTTGTACAGTTTGATGAAATGGGAAATTTAATCTGATGGAAAGTTTATTTGGTGGTGGTGCTAAAAAAACACTACGTATGATGGTTAAAAAAGGTCTTATTACAGTAGAGGATCTAAATACACCTCCTGTTGGTTGGTTTTTATCAATGGGATATGAAAGAGAAACAGGTACNGGNAAATGGAAAAGATTAACACGTACAAAATGTGGTTCCAGACCGTCATTACCTGTACATAAACTGCCAAANTATAGAAATAGTCTTACAGGTAAAATAACNTTTGATCCTGTGGAATATGAAAAACAAAATTAAAGATATTCTTATACAAGATCCATTTGTAAAGTTTTATGCAGAACCGCATAAGTACTACGACTTAAAACGTAAATGTTATGTAGCCAGGTCTGTTAGTGATGTAATAAAAACAAATGATTTTGTTAGTAAAAATATGGAACAAGCTGCAATACGTGGTACAGCTATACATGAAGCTGCACAGATATGGTGTGAAACAAAAGATAAAACACTAGCACTAGCATATGCAAAAGAATATAAACAATGGGTTGAACATTTAATTAATTATCGTATGTGGGATACATGGGAATCTGTTGCTAATGAATTACGTATGGTAGATAGAAAAAGAGATATAGCAGGTAGTTTAGATGCAGTATTACAACATAAAGAAACAGGTGTATTATGTTTAGCTGATTTTAAGACACAAGTTAAGTACAGAAAGAAAAACCATAGGTTGCAGATAGGTGGNTATGTATCNTTGTTAAATCAAAACTATCCTTCTATNACTTTGTTTACCTGTAGNGTTATTTATATAACGCCAGATGGAATAAAAACACAAGAATATAACCCTGCTGAATGTATGTTTGATTATGAACAGGCAAGAAGTTTATTTTTTAAAAAATCTATTTAATTTTATGCGTATGCGGTATTACTTGATTAGGAACTGGCTGTAAAGAAATATCTGCACAAACATTAAAGTAAGGGCTGTCAGAAGCTATTACCATGCCCATTTGTAATAGTTTTGTACATTCTCTCATTCTTGCTATCTGCCAATCTAAACGCTTATTTTCTAATATCTGTTGCTGTAATTTTACCTGTGTTGTAGCAGCTTTTTCACAGGTAGATTGTAATGTGCGGTCTAAAGGAATAGTAAAGTTAAGACTAAAACCACTATTTAATGCATAACTGTCTTTGTTTGTACCACTATAATTTTCTTGATAAAAAAGAATATCACCAGGATTATCTGGGACACCATCATCATTTGCATCTGTAGGATCATAATATGGTGTTTGATATGTGTGGTCAAAAGGTTTTCTGTAATTAGCACCAAAAGTTATAAATGGGCTAAATGATAAAGTTGAACCCTGACATACAATATTATTACCAAATTGCTGTGTAGTCATATTGCCATTAATTGACTGAATTGCCATATTTGTTACTGACCCGTTATTTGATTGACTTACAGCATTAGCAAACGCTTCTACAGGTGTTAGGGCTATTGCGAAAAAACAGAGGTAGTAGTGACTACGCTTTCTGATTCTATTGACCTGTTGATTATCGTTACATTTTGAAGGCCTGGTGCTTTGTAGGTTTCTGTAAATTGAAACGCATTTCCGTCTGATACTGTCCAGTTTGGTTTGTTGTTTAGATTTAATCCTGTCCATGTATAAACCTGCCCATTTACAGTTTCATTAATTGAACTTGCATCTGGTGTAATACTTGCAGAATCACCCATAGATACACCCACACCTGTAACTGTGTACTCATATCCTGTAGAAAAATCTGTACTGGTAATAATTTCTGATATTGAGGTGGTTGTATTTGTAGTTGAGCTAGATGTACCTGTAACAAAATTTGGGGTAATGGGCTGTGATTTAACTGGTATGGCATATAACAAAAGTAGCAGTATAAGTTTTTTCATTCATTATTTTGTAGTTACCTCAGTTACAAATTGTCCTGTAGTTATAGAACCTGCCCCACCTGCATCTAAATCTGTAATTGTATGATCTGATTTCATGGTTACATCAAATCCTGTACCNACACCACCATCTGTAGATGTTATNTTACCAAAATTATTTACCTCACCTACACTTAAATCACCTGATTGCATNGTATCNGGNTGTAATAATGATTCTGTTAANGACCAGTTTGTAGCATNTGNATTTATNGAATATTGCCCTGCATCAAAANTTACTGCATTNGTTGTTGAGTTAACNCTAAAACCACCTACTTGATCTCCTGNNTTAGAAGTACCAACATTAGTACCAGATGCACTATATGACCCTCCTAGTCTTTCTACCTGTGTACCTGCTGCATTTACCTGTATAGATACAGATGTTGTTAATTTACTAGTTACGTCACAATAGGCTGGACTTGATATTAAAAATATTAAAGGTATTAGTTTTTTCATTTTATACCTACGTTAGTGTCTTTGTTGTCTACTATCTTAGCAGCGTTTGTGGGTTTCTTTTTGTTCACACTTATACCATATGAACCTAAGACCCCACTAGTTAAACCTGCCAAAAACGCTCCATCATTACGAATCTTGTCCATGTATCCAAGAGTCATCATTGCTAAAGACCAAACCAAAATTAAAAAACGGACACCATGACCAAATAATTCACCCCAATCAAAACCTTCTTCTTTTTCTTTTTCTTCCATAGTTACATACTTAGGGCTATTATTAATATAGACATAAACAAAAGATAATGGTAGAAGTAGCTGCAGCAGTGGGTGGGGCAATGCTTACAGCCTGTTTTGTATCTGTAGGTTCTATAAGTTATAGAGGTAGACAGTCTAGGGATGATCTTGTCAGAAATACAACAGCAATAGAATTATTAACAGATAAAATTGATAATATGCATGATGATATGAAAGAGGTATTTTATAGGCTTAAAGAAGTAGAGTTAGCTGTAGCTGAAATTAAGCCTAGAAGGTAAAAAGACTACCTATGCTTTGCAATGGGGATTAAGTAGCCTAGATGACCTATTTCAATTTAACGTCTACAATATATTTGTAAAGCAAAACAAAGTTATGTACAAAATTTTAAAACCTATACTATTACGCTTCCTTTCTACGACAGGATGCAAGAGATTAATAATAGATTTATTGCGTGTGATATGTCAACAAACCTCGAATACATTAGATGATAGGGCTGTAGATATGTTAGAGCAGAAATTATTTCCTAAATTAAATTAGACAATAAAAAACCCCTAATGGGGTTGTAAGTCAGGAGATCGATCAAGTCCAATACTTGCCCTGTCTTTCCTATGTATGTCTATAGGTCTTGTATAACTTTCAAGTTAGGGAATCTCACAACCCAACTATCAGGCTTCCCGACTGTTTTCACTTGTTTACCTCCTTACAGGCTAATTCTATACCTGCATTGCAATCTGCAACTGTCATGTCATATAGGGTTGATGAGAGGGCTGTATAAAACAACCCTGTAGCTGCTAACATCATTAAAAAATTAGACATTTGGAAAACCTCTCGGTGTTGTGTACTCTTTTAATATATAACAAGGGTATACCCCTGTCAAGTATTAAAATAAACAAAGTTGTTCTACAGGTATAGGTAGCCTACTTAAATCACCCCATTGATCTCCAAAAGCATTAGATATGCCGTCAAAACTCATACTTCTTTGCTTGCCACTACCTGACCCCATTTTTGCATACCAGGCAGGTAATTTCTTACCACTAGGAGATATATAAAACTCTCCTTTATCCACTATTTTTGTAGGTCTAAGTAAAGGTAAATTTTTTAACCATAAACAGGTAGATTTTTGAAATGGATCTCCATATTCATAGGGTTGTATTATCTGATCTGGTGGCCTGATTGCACTACTTATAACAGATATAGGATTTTCTATACACCATCTTGGTATGTTGCAATTCATAAGCAAACGCACAAAATCTAACGCTTCTTTCTGTTCTTTCTGCTTTCGCCAAAAATGGCGGCTACCTGATACCGCAAGGTGCTGACAACTTGGATGCGCTACCATCAATTCAAAACCATCATTAATTATATCTCTTACATCACCCTGATAATGTTTACCAGGTCTTTCTGTTGGTAAAAAATCACAACTTATGGCATCATGCCCATTTCTGATAAAACTGTCTCTCGTTTTACCACTATATTCACAAGCTATTAGAACCTTCATCTAATCAGTCTTGCAAATTGTTCAAGAGTCATAACAACACGCCAATTATCACCTTCTGCACAACCAGGTCTTTTATTAAACCTAACCATAGTAATAGCGTGTTTAGCATTAGCGTTGATTCTTTGCTGTTCAGCTTCTCTAGGTTTTTTTAGTACTGCTTCACTTTTGTTTTTGTAGTCGCACACTTGTACAACAGTATCAGGAATACCAACAAGATCACCTTTATCTTTATCCTGACCTGCGCCAAATCTGCGTTCAACTGTATGTCCTGTAGCTTTTGACAAATATATACACGCTTCTCTTTCTGCCCTGTCTCCTTTATTTTTTTGTGGGTTCATTTTTCTAAATCATTAATTTGTGTTTTAATCTTTTCATATTCAACTACATATTCCTTTGTTTTAAATTCTGATTCATGGTTAAACATAAACCTGTCATTAAGTTCACCTAATTGCTTATATAAGTCTTCTATCATTTGTAATTTCTTTTCTTTAAATTCTTTGGTTAATGCATCTTCTTCTTTAGGTTCTTTAGTCCAATCAGTAACTAACCTAAGTAACTCTTTAATGCGTTTAAACGCCTGTTCTACTCTTTCTGTTGTTTTCATCTTATTGCCCATGTAAAGCCTGTATCTATTTTAGTAGCTATACCTTCTTCTCTTTCCTGTTGTTCTCTATCTTCTATAGCTGTAGCAATATCTTTTTTATAACTATTTAATTCATTACTATATTGCCATTTCTCAGGTTTACGCCTTCTTTCTGCCTTAATACCATCAATTTCAAATCTAGTCATAATAATACTATCCATATAATACTTTTCTAATACCATTTTCTTTTCTGTAATCTGCATATCTATCTCTTTTTTTTGCAGTTGTAAAACTTTTAACTGTCTTAATAATTGTTCTGGTTGTAAGTTCATAATTAAAATGTAAATTCTGTATATTCTTGTGGTTGCCAATCATCAGGTAAATGGTAAAGCCATTCTAAAAACATTCTTGCAGCCATCATAACTTGTCTGTCATCAAATTTAGCCAGCCATTCTTCCCTTTCCATTTTTTCCCATTCATCTTCAAATGACATAGTTTTGTAAAGCAAAAACAACTGTTAAATATAGTATCGGGTATACCCCTTATTTATGCAAGCTATAAATTAATATTAGCTTTTTTTCTTAGTGGTTACTTTCTTTATTAAATTTTTAATCAAAGGCTTTATTATATTAAGAATTAAGGGTGATGTAGCTGCTACCAATGCTATTGCACTAGTTGAAATAATAGTAGGTATAGATGGTATATAAGATTCACTAAAAGGTACATCTTCCCAAATAATATTACAATCTATGCCATTTTCGCCACGTTCAAACTCTTTTACTCTTTCTAATTTTTTGTCATTAGCAAATGAACCTACTCTTAATGCAGATTTAGGATCTGGACAGGGTGGTATAACTATATCTTCTTTTTTATCATNTTTAGGTATTTCTGGTGTATCTGTTTTAGGTGCATCAGGTGTATCTATTGCAGATGGTTTAGATTCCTCTACTATTTCTAGTTTTCTAGGGTTGTAATCTATTGGTATATAAGANGGNATAGAACTACCATCAGGACACGTATAAAACGCACCATTAGGATCATCATTTACTATNTGTGTATTTTTTATAGATATATCTCTATGNGTNTTTACACAACCAGGCATACCAACATTTGGTAATGGAATGTTTAGGCTTTCATTTGTTGCAGGTATATATGTAAAAACTTTTATTTTTGGTATTATTATTTCTGGTATTTCCAATCACTTAATTAATAATGGTATAGATTTACCAGTTGTATCAGGTATATTTTTATCTAATATTTTTGGCATTAATTTTTGGACATCAGATAATACCATATTCATCATTTTATTTTTAAATTGTGGTGATGTAAGATATTTATAGCCAAAATATGAAGCACCAAGAGTGCTAGTAATAAGAACAAATGAAGCTATACTTAAAATGTTAGCTATTTTTTGAAACATGATAAAAGAAGCAATCCTTCGTGCAATCAGTCATACATTAATTATATCAATGCTGCTAATTATTCCAACTATTGCTCCTTTATATTTAATTACGTCTTTTATGACTACCAAGGTACACCAGAAGCAGTTGTAGGTGTAAGAACTTCATTAACTTCAGCTTCAAGATTTGTTTCTATTGCTGATACTTCATCAGTTCCTAATGCAGTTTTTACCCAACCTAAAACAGTAGAAGCATCTAATTTTGCAAAAGCAACAAAATCACTTGGTAATGAACTAGGTTTTGTAAAATTCACCTCTCCTGTTGCTCTTGCCTTTTCTTCAGAATCAGAAATGCCTTTAACTCTATAAATTACTTTATTAACATAACCATCTGAAACATCACGTTCCATTGTGTTAACTTCCCATGTTTTTGTAATTGCCATGACTTTAAAAAAACCTTAATTAGATTCTACTTTATTATTAGCATTAATCAATTTTTCTAACTTTTCAACACCGCCTTGATCTTTAATTATCTGTCCAACTATAACATTTCTATCTTGCTGTAATTTATTTATTTTTTGCTGTGCTTCNTGTTTTATCTGCTCAATATCTTTATCTATAATTTCTACTTTCTTAGTATTAAATTCAACAGTTTCTTTTGTTTCTTTAATTAGTTCTTCTGGGGTCATAATTTTAATTTGTGTTTACCTAGTATATTAAGCAGCCTCTAATACTGCAACTTTAGTTTCTAATGTTTCGATTTTTGTGACTGTTTCCTGTAGTGCTTTCATAAGATAAACGACCATTCCTGATGGATTAAACGCATATTTAGCATCCTCTTCATTACCTTTTGTATATGCCTCTGGAAAACTAGCTACCATTTCTTGAGCAATAAAACCTTTAGTTTTCTCTGCACCTTCGTCATCACCAATAAAATTAAATTTTTGTGGATTTATATTTTTAAATAAATCTAAAGTGTTTTCAGTCCAATCCTCAAAATTCTTTTTCATTGATATATCTGAACTGCTAGTATTAAACGTTGTTGCTGAGTTTTGTGTGGAGATATATCCAACCTGACCATTTGGATTATAAAATCTAGCAGCGTATCTAAAAGCTGTTGAGTCTTCACAAGTTTGAATTAAAGAACCAGCAGTAATACGCACTCCACTTACAGACCCATCAGTCGCAAAACTACTTCCAGTTTCAAAGCCATCACTTGTAGTTTGAAACTTTTTACTGTTGTCGTGATATAGCTCTACGGCTCCGTCTGCATTAGCAATAATCATTGGTTCGCCAGCAGAATCGTTTACATATTTCTCAATACGTACTGCATTATTACCTCTTATAAATAAAGGGCCAGTACCACGATCTACCACAAATGAATTAGATCCGTTGTGATAAAGACATAAATCAGCTGAATCTCCTAACGAAAGTCGGTTTGTATCATGCGCTCCATCAGGTATATCTACCCCTCCAGTTATATTTATTCCAGTCGAAGTTGTCTCAAACTTTTTACTGTTGTCATAATATAACTCTACTGCTCCATCAGCTATAAACTTAGCTATATTTTCAGTAGCATCGTTATTTGTAATTATAAATGAGCTATTTGTAGTCACAAATAAATGACCAGTACCCATATCTCTCAGGTAACTATCATTGCCATCGTGAAAAATTTGTAAATCTGACCCTGTTCCAAATATTGCTTTAGCATTATCACCAAACTCAAGAGCATTATCTGATTTATCCCAAACTACGTTATAACTAGCACCTGTAAAAGTTACATCTTCATTAAAATTACTTGCAGCATCTACATCAACACCACCAGCAGTAGTAAATAAATTAATCCAAGCATTGTTAGAAGAATTGCGAATCTTTACAATATTTGCTGTTGTATCTGCCCACAACATATAAGCTGCTGTAGTAGAGGGTGCAGAAGAATTACTGTTATTAGATAATATTGCTTGTAATACACTATTAATATCAGCCCTAACATTAGCCCCTGTAGAGTTATCTATTACGTAATCGTGTGTAGCCATTGCCTAATCCAATTTTTTATTTAAGTATATCCTAATCTAGTTTTTTTAACTACCACGACCAAAACCAACAGCAGTATAACTAAATGTTTTATTTTGTACAGCATTTCCAGCATTAGTAAATTTTATTGTAAAACCAGTTGCAGATATATTAGTAATTTCAAATTTATCAGTACCACCTAAATCATTAGCAGTAATACCAATACTAGGTAATTGTGAACCTGCTGACACATCAGTACCACTAGCACCTGTAAAGAATGCATGGTCAAAAGTAATTGCAAGTCCAGATGCAGATGTGCCAGATGCAACATTAGATTTTTGTTCTGTTCTTCTATCTAATTCTGCTGTATAACCTAATTGGTCTATTTCTATAGATTGTGCAGGGTCGTCTGAATCCATTTCACATCTGAATTTAAATCCTCTACCTATATGAGTACCATTAGCAAATGTATTAAATGTTTTACCAGAGAAATCACTATCTTGATAACTTGACCCATTAGAAGGTGCAGCAGTTGTAGTAGCAACTAACAATTTTGCGTTAACATCAAATGCAGTAGCAGCATCAAAATCTGTCCATGTATCAATATTTGCTGATCTTTTATCAATTAANTCATTAGGATAATAACCCTGTGTAACAAAATGTCTTGTAAGCCTTAAAGGATGTACAGAACCTAAATCTAAAATACTTGCAAAATCATAACTACCACCTGTAATNTCTACAGCACCTAAGAAATCAAAGTCNGCAATAGCATCAAAATCACTAACAGTATCTAATGTTTCTAATGAACCTAAGACAAGACCATTNACTTCATCACTATAAAAACAATCAACTTTAGTACCTCCAAAAGGTGGGCTGTCTGTATCTTCTCTATCTGTAAATGTAATTAATTTAGGTTGTGGGTCTGGATTAGTAACAACTACAGATGCTTCACCACTACTTAACCTACCACCATCATCTCTAAATTTNAGAATATANTCNCCATCTACAGCAGGTACTAATGTTTCTGATACGTTACCTGGTAGTGCAGGGATAATATCAACAGAATTAGTAAATGTACCATTCCCATTAGTTAAATTACTATGCCTTACTACTACGTTTCCACCATGCGTAACATCAATATCTGTAGCTTTATTAAAACGTAGTCTTAAAAACTGATCTGATACTGGTTCTACTAATAAACCTGTTACATCTTCTGGTAATGCAGTTTTACCAAGTGCTTCAAATGTTATATCAGTAGAGGTTGCAGATAACTGTTCAAGTACGTTGTAAGAAAATACCTGTATTGTATAAGTTCCTTTCCTACTATTCATTATTTCAAAATCAGGTCTTGTAACCCTTTCAGTTATGACGTTATCATTACCAAATCTATAATTAACCTGATATTGAGTTACACCAACAACTGTTTGCCAGCTAACAACAATTTTTGATACAGCTTGGTTGTTAATAGGAAATATCTTTTCAGCAGCACTTAAACCACTAGGAGGATCAGCAAGCGCACCTAAATTAGTTATGTTTCTAGCTGGTAATGCTTCTCCATCTTCAATAAAAGCATATTTACCCTCAACATAAGACAAGGCAGTAATAGCATAATTTATACCATCCTGTTCTTCTACTGTTATTACTCTAAATAACTGTGATTGAGTAGTCGTATTAGATATAAGAAAATTTGCATTTACATTAGGTGCTTGAGAGAAAGCAGAACTAACTGTTATTACTCCATTTGAGACACTTGAGATTGTACGGCTTTCAAATGTGCCATCAGGTAAAATTACGGCTAAAGTTGCATTACCAACAGGATTNCCACTGGCATCNACAGCNAAATCAGTTGCAGAGGTATCATCAACAGTGACAACAGTTGTAGAACTAACAGCAGATAATCTTCCACCTCTTCTTATACCTGCTCTTACTGGATCTTGTATTTCTATAATTGCACCTGGTCTTACAACCGCACCAGAATCGATAGATGTAGAAAATACAACTATTTCTGATTCATTTTGTTCAGCAAATAATATTGCCTTACCTAATCTTTGTGCTTGACCTCTTGATGTACAGGCAAATGCTTTTACTTGTTTAACAATAGTTCCAAACTTTGATATTGCAGTTGCATCTTCTACTACTTCAAAATCTACTTCCTGACTATCCATATTGAAATAGGAAACAGATACAACACTATGTCTAGTTTTTANACTACTACCAGAATATGAAAAACCTTCTTCAGTTACATTTGATAAGGTAAATAAATAACTTGGNTCGGTAGGTTTATCTTGAGTAATACTTATTGANCCAGCAGACCATATNGGCATACAACGCATTACACCTGANAATTCATTTATTAAATTAAAAGCTTCACCTGGACTNTGNATATTTACATTGCAACTAAATCTNGCTTCNTGCCCACCTAAACCATCATCTACAAGCGTATTTGCATATTTACTAGCAGTTACAAAAGAAAATAAATCTAATGAACTATCTGTAATATGATCTCCAAAACCATATCTAGTATCTGTAAGTAAATCTAGTAAAACCATTGCAGGGCATGAACACCAAACCGCAGCACCCATAACACCATTAAAAATATAACCATCAGGATAGATTATTCTTCCTGTCTGCAAATCAACTTGTGGTGTGCCTGATCCGCTAGCACCTGCACCTGGAATCCTTATCTTTATTCCACGAATACGAAATTTTCTAGATGGTGCTGCATTAAATTGAACAGAATCCAAACGCAAAGCACTATAAGCACTATTTGGATATTTATTAGCATCATCAATTATTTCACTAAAACTTGTCCATTGAAATTCATCTTGCAAAAAAGAATTAGTACTATCTGCTGTAATTCTTGTGACCCTAATATCTACAGGAAAATCACCAGTAAGATTTATTCCATAATCCCTTTGGTAGGCATCAGCAGTTCTACCTGAGATAGTATCAGTAATTATGTCTGTAAAACCACCAGAATTATATTGTACAGAAATTTTATATTGTATTTCTGAGCCTAATATGTCCCCTTTATCTGTTGCTAACTGTAATTGAGGAACAGTAATTAAAACATTTATTCTATCTACATTTGTATTTGTTATTTGTCTNGTTACAGGGGTTGAATTTGTAACAATAACACCTACTGTTGTTACAGAAGAACTACTTTCTATTCCATCAACTTTTGCTTGATCTGCCGTACCAAACCTAGGATTAAATACAACATCTTGAAAATTAAAATCAGCAGTAGTTGCATTAGCAGAATCAGCAGAGGCTTCTAAAACAGGTGTTTCGTTAAGAAAAACATCTTTTAATGCAGCATTATTATATGCAGTTGTTCCTTGTGTTCTACCTTCTTTAGAAGCAGTTGCAAAACCTTCTATTTCTCCTTCAGATATTAAATCAAGAAAGGTTGCAAATTGTTTACTATGTAAAGTATCAGGAGTTCTAGTCGGTGGTGGTGGGGTCTTCCTTCTACGCCTAGCACCAATAATTTTCTTTGGTATATCTGTCATGCTCGTACCTGCTGTGTATCAAGAGAAGTACTGACTACNACTGATCCTGTCATAATTTCTCCATATACTATTGGAACAGGAGTACCTGCCCTTGCAGTATTTTGAGTTCCAGAAAAACTAAATGATAATCTAGGATCTTCTTCCGAACTAAATTCTGGCATATCAGGTAAAGGAAATAGCATATCACTTACACCTGATAAAACTAAAGAAGCACCTAGACCTACAGCAGCCTTAGCT
>FUFK010039800.1_pt1 | contig 13651 bp, 15 predicted proteins | sample 1021851 | NCBI WGS metagenome assembly FUFK01 (sample SAMEA51879418, study PRJEB19060) | metagenome | reverse complement strand
CAATGCACAAGATATTAAAATAGCTATAGTAATATCTTTAAACCANCNAAATGTNACAAATCCAACTAAAATNGATAAAACTATTCCATTTAATATAGATACCGCCAACTCTCTTTTGAAAAGCCANCGAATATTTGATGTGTTTATTTGCTCCAACGTNAAGCCTCTCAANACAATTGTCAGNGTTTGNGTNGCTGCAACACCTCCCATACTNGCAACTATAGGCATTAGAACTGCTAGATANACAATTTTATCAATNACGTCTTGAAANAAATTTATTGTNCTTGCAGCAATGAAAGCTGTAACNAGGTTCATGCTTAACCAAAATACTCTACTTTTTGCTGCTCTTCCTGGAGGAGCAAAAGTATCTTCAGCAACACCTGCCATTCCTAATAGATTTTGATCTGCATCCTCTCTTATCACATCAACAACATCATCAATTGTTATTCTTCCAATTAACTTACCATCCTTATCTACCACTGATGAAGAAATCAAGTCATTTCTCTCAAATAAAGTTGCAACCTCTTTGTCATCAAGATCTGCATCTATTGGGAGAAATTCAGTTTCCATTATTTCTCTTACAAGCATCGTAGGCTTAGAGGTAATTATTTTGCTTATTAAAAGTTCACCTAAATATTCATTTTCGTTGTTGACTACAAATATCTTGTCAGTATTCTCAGGAAGATTTACTTGATCTCTTAAATAACTTATTACTTCATTTATTGAGTTGTTTGGTCTAACACTAATTACATCTGTATTAAGCAANCCCCCAGCAGTATTATCNGGAAATGTAAGACCAATTTCNATTCTTNTTCTATCTACCAANGACATATTTGATANGATCTTNTTCATTCTTTCTTCTGGGAGATTTTGNAAGATATCTACAATCTCATCTAACTCAAGNTCTTTNACNGCTTCAATNAATTCNTCNTTAGANATATTTGAAACNAAATCTTGNTGAATTTCTTCACCTAANTCAAAGAGAACATCGCCTTCTTCTTCTGTNTTTAATAANGAAAATAAAAGGTTTCTTTGTTTGGGGGGTGAAGATTCAAGAGCATGAGCAATTTCTGGCGCAGTCATTTTGCTTAAAAGCCTTCTAATCTGATTCAAAGATAGATTAGACGCATCATCTAATATTGTCTTAATATCACTATCACTCATTCATTAATTCTAACCTGAAAAGAATTATCTATATCTAGATGATGGAATATTATTTTTTTTTCTATATTTTGAAATTGTTCTTCTAGCCAAACCAAACCCTCTCTTGTTAAGTTCAATTGCAATTTTTTTATCACTTTTTGGTTTGTTTTCAGAATTAACAATATCTTTTATTAGCTTCATAAGTTGAGTTGCAGAAATGTCCCTAGTTTTAGAAACTGAAGATAATAATAAAGACTTTAGAGGCATAACTCCTTTGGGAGTATCAATATACTTGTTCCTTAAAATTCTTGAAACCGTTGAGGGATGAACCCCTATCTCATCTGCAATTTCTTTGTTACTAAGAGTATTTAGCTTAAGTGGATTATCTTCAAAAAATGCTATTTGTTTGGTGCAAATATATTCTCCAACATTTTTTACCGTATCATTTCTTTTTTTTACTGATGATAGAAGCCACTTTGCGTCATTAATTTTTTGCAATATTTCTTCATTTTTCTTTTTCTTTAATTCTTTTTTTACTTCACTGATCAGTTCATTATCTAATTTTATTAAAGGAAAATTATTATCATTAAATTTAATCTTGGTATTTTTACCTACAAATGAGACTTTTAAGTCTGCCTCAATAAAATCAGTTTTCTCAAAGTTTAAGCCAGGACTCAAATCACAGTTCTTAATTTCACTTAAGGCTGACTTAAATTCTTTATCTGTGTAACCATTTTCAAGAGCTATCTTTCTAATTTCATTGAGATTATCAAGCTTATCATTTAGAAGAATATCTTCGATTAAAGCTCTTTTAGTTTTTGAAATATTTTTTTTATTATCAACTTGAATTTTTATACATTCTTTATGATTTCTATAACCAATACCACTAGGATTTAATTTGTGAACTATATTTAAAAGAATATTTTCGATCTCCTTTTCTGAGTAAATAAAATTAGATATCTCCTCAATCTGATCTATGCTTTCTGAAAGTTCACCAGATTCATCAATACATCCAATAATTAATTTAGCAATTTTTATTTCTCTTTCATTTAAATGAAAATCATCCAACTGAGCAATTAAAGATTCCCTTAAACTAANTCTTGACTCTATATCAAAGCTGAAATCGGAATGATTAAAATCTTCATAATCATTATTAGCATCATTTTTTTCTAAAAATGGATTTTCTATTATCTCTTTTTCAATTTTTTTAATTAATTCAAATCTTGAAAGTTGCAGCAAATCTATTGATTTTTTTAAGGATGGTGTAAGTTTTACACTTTGCTTTTGTTTTAAGTTTTTTGAAAGAATAATACTCATTTATGAATACATATCTCCAAGATAGACCTTTTTAACTAGATCATTGTTAATCAGATTTTTTTTATCACCTTCTGCAATTAATTTACCATCATTGATAATTGCAGCTTGATTACATATTTCTAGAGTTTCTCTAACATTATGATCTGTAATTAAAATTCCAATATTCTTTTTTGATAACTTNATAAGGACATTTTTAATATCCTCTATCGCAATTGGATCAATGCCTGCAAACGGCTCATCCAATAAAATAATTTTTGGTTTGGATGCAAGAGTTCTGGCAATTTCGACTTTTCTTCTTTGACCACCTGACAGCTGCCTACCTTTCAAATCTAATATATCTGATAGATCAAATTCTTCAATTGAGGTATCTATAAATTTTTTAATGTCTACCTTGCTTTTNAAAGAAAGTTCTGCAAGTCCATAAAGGTTGTCTTTAACAGACAGATTAAGAAATATAGAGGGTTCTTGAGGTAAATACTTTAAACCAAGATTGGACCTCAGATGCATTGGCATTGTTGTGATATCTTCTTTTTCAAGGATTACTTTCCCATTATCAGCATTTATAAGACCAGCAATAATGTAAAAGGTTGAGGTCTTGCCTGCCCCATTAGGCCCCAACAAACCGAAAATTTCTCCGTAATTTACATTAAAAGATATATCTGAAATAATTTTTTTATCTTTAATCGATTTGAACACATTACTTATTTCTAACATTTTTAATTATCCGAAGTTATCTTGCCAGTTTTTGGATTAAAGATGATTAAATTTGAGCTGATAGAAATTTTTTCGAATTTAATTGAAGCATTTCCAACTAAGTGGACTTTTTCATCACTATAAAAAAGTATCTTTTCTGCCTCTCCATTAAAAAAGTTATTTTCTTTGTGTGATTTGATTGTACTTGGATCACCTGAAATTGAAATCACTTCTTTTTTATCATCATAAATTGCTGAGCTAGCAGAAATTTCAACATAACTAGAGTTTATATTTACATTGGAAAGAAAGCTTATATTTTTTAAATCATTTAAGAACTCAACTTTATCAGATTCAATTTTCACTTCACTAGCGAGACTTTTTGAATTTAGATCAAGTATGAATAAAAAAAAAGGAATTATAATTAAGTATTTATTTTTCAATTAAAGTATCCTTGCTTCAATCAAGTTATGCATTGATAAAACTCCAATATATTTATTTTTTTCGAGCACAACTAAAGTAAAAATTTTATTTTCTTCCATTATTTTTGCAGCATCTACAGCAAGCGCATTTGAATCAATCGTCTTAAAAGTTTTTGTCATAACATCTTTAATTTTTGTTGTTTGAATATCTATTTTTTTATTAATACATCTTCTTAAGTCACCGTCAGTAAAAATTCCAACTATTTTTGATTTATCTGTAACCAAAGTTACGCCTAGATTTTTTTTCGTTATTTCAATTAATGCTTTGTCTAATAAAGTATTCAAATTGACTTTTGGAACTTTGTTACCTTTGTGCATAAGATCTTGAACTTGTGTAATAAGTTTTTTTCCTAATTTCCCTGCAGGATGAGACGATGCGAAATCTTTTTTTGTAAAGCCTTTTGCTTCAAGCAGAGCTACTGCCAAAGCATCTCCAAAAGCTAAAGCATTTGTGGTGGAAGATGTTGGCGCTAAATCAAGAGGGCAGGCCTCTTTTTTAGACTTTATTTGTATCTTAATATCAGCAAACTGTCCTATAGCTGATTTATTATTACTAGTTAATGAGACTATTTCTTTTGCATGTCTTTTTAATGAAGATAGTATATTTATAATCTCATCAGTCTCGCCAGAATTGGAAATTAGCATAACAATATCTTTTTTATTTATTAACCCCATGTCACCATGGGCAGCTTCAGTTGGATGAATAAATATTGATGGAGTACCGGTGCTGGATAAAGTTGCAGAAATTTTTTGCGCAACATGACCTGACTTACCAACTCCCATGATTACAAATTTTCCATCACAATTTAAAACTTTATCGCAAAGTTCTACAAATGAACTATCCAATTGATTAGATATTGATTGAATTGATTCTGATTCAATTTTTAAGGTTCTTTTTGCAGAAGCTATATAGTTATATTTTTTCATCTTAAACTTGAAAATTTATTTAATCCCTAATGTTATAATAGTCTAATGTTGCATACACTCAAAAAATATTTATTTCTTTTTTTGCTCATTTTAAATATAAACAACATTTACACTGCAGAAAATCCATATATTTTTATAGATTCCAACGCACAGGATATGGTTAAAGTACTTACATCAAACTCCAATCTATTTGAATCTGACAGAGAAGCTTATGAAAACAAAATAAAAGAAATTTTTGAACCTATGATAGATTTTAGAAGGGTTTCAGCTAGTGTTATGGGAAAAAAATATTATCTTCTGGCAACGAAAGAGCAAAGAGGTGAGTTTATTGACATATTTAAAGACTCACTTTTAGATACCTACGCAGAAACACTTGCTCAATGGGGAGAATCAACTATTTCAACTGAATTTCCAAAAGACGACTTTTTATCAAAANAATTTGAAAGTTTTGAAAGTAATATCGAGGTNAAACAAATTTTAAATACAGGNACAAGCGAATATCCAATATCATATAAGCTTAGGAAAAGTGATAATGGATGGAAAATTGTAAATATTATTATTAATGGTGTAAATCTTGGCCTAACTTTTCGTAATCAATTTCAAGCTCTTGCTATATCTCATAATGAAGACATTGAACTAACATTAAAAAATTGGATTTCTGATGCAGGCGATGCAGGCATTTCATAATATGGAAGATACAATCAAGAAAATTATTACTGCTAGTATTGATGATGCAAAATGTAGCTTTGAAGGCGATTCATGTAATTTGAAACTAGTTGTTACATCTAGCACATTTTTAGGTATGTCTCTTATAGATCAACATAAAACAGTTATGAGGCTTTTGGAAGATAAATTTCAATCAGGTGAATTACACGCTTTAAGTTTAGAGACAAAGACTTTCTAATATGGAGAAGTTGTTAATCAAAGGAGGNAATCAACTCTCTGGAAAAATNACATGTTCAGGCGCAAAAAATGCAGCCTTACCNATGATTGCATCAACGATTTTGTCTGATGAAAANGTTACTTTAAAAAATCTTCCATATCTTCAAGACATAACCACAATGTTTGAGCTTTTAGGTTCAATGGGTGCTGATATCTTATTAGATGAAGATATGAACTTCACAATACAATCAAACAATCTCAAAGATATTGAGGCTAGGTATGAATTAGTTAAAACAATGAGAGCTTCAATATTAGTTTTAGGTCCATTGCTTGCTAAATATGGCAAAGCAAGAATAGCACTTCCTGGAGGCTGTGCAATTGGATCACGGCCTGTAAATTATCATCTTGATTCTCTAAGACAAATGGGAGCTGAGATAGTATTAAAAAATGGTTATATTGAAGCATCGGCAAAAAATTTAAAAGGTGCAGATATTAGATTCGATGGAGTTACTGTTACAGGCACTGAAAATTTAATGATGGCNGCAACACTTGCAGAGGGCAAAACAACTTTATTAAATGTTGCAAAGGAACCCGAGATTGCTGATTTAGCTGATATGTTAAATTCGATGGGAGCAAAAATTGATGGAGCTGGATCAGATAAAATTACTATCCAAGGCGTTGAAAAACTAAGTGGAACTTCATTTGAAATACCTGCCGACAGAATAGAAGCTGGAACTTATCTAGCAGCTGCAGCAGTTACTAAAGGAGACATAAAAATTGAAGGTATCAATCCAAACAGACTTATGAAAGTTATTGATAAATTAATAAATACTGGTGCAAAAGTTGACTGTGATGAAGATTCCATTTCATTTAGCATGTCGAATGATATTCCTGATCCAGTAGATATCACAACAGCCCCATTTCCTGAATTTCCAACAGATATGCAAGCTCAATTTTCTGTTATAAATGCAATTTCAAGTGGTACTGCCAATATTTACGAGACTATTTTTGAAAATAGATTTATGCATATTCTTGAACTAAACAGAATGGGATGTGATATTTCGGTTAATGGCAATCATGCAATAATTAAAGGGGTGAAGTCTTTATATGGTGCTGAAGTTATGGCAACAGACTTAAGAGCATCTGCAAGCTTAATTCTAGCTGGACTATGTGCTAAAGGCGAGACAGTCGTAGATAGAATTTATCATATAGATCGTGGATATGAGAGAATCGAGGAAAAATTAAATTATTTAGGTGCAAATATAGTTAGACTTCCTAGTTAGATCTTGCTTTAAAGGAATCAAAAATCTATAGATAATATTTCATTGTTTTCATTTAAGATTTCCATGCTTAAATTTTCACCAAGTGTGGCAAATTTTAAAGAACTCGTTAAATTACTCCAACTTGCTGTTTCATCATTTATGCTGAGTATTACGTCATTTATTCTTANNCCTTTTTCAAANAAAGGACCTTTNTTNTGCATCTCAANAATTCTNAANCCACTACTNACATAACCACCTTTATTTATCCTAATTTTTGTGACTCTAAAATTACCTATCCAAAGACTTTGAAGCTCACCAAATCTAATTAGCTGAGTTGCAATTTGAACAACCAGGTTTGATGGTATTGCAAACCCGATACCTTGATATGCTCCAGTTCTTGAAAAAATTTTAGAGTTGATACCAACCAAATTACCATTTGCATTAATTAATGCTCCGCCAGAATTTCCTGGATTTATTGCAGCATCTGTTTGGATTAATTGTAAATAAGGATTTCCATAATCTCTTCCGGTAGCACTAATAATTCCTTTTGAGACTGAAATTCCAATTCCATACGGATTACCAATCGCAAGCACATCGTCACCTATTTTTAATTCATCAGAATCTGCAAAATTTATGGGTTTTAGTTTTTCATCCGGTATTATTTTAAGAACTGCTATATCTGTATTTTGATCTNCACCAATTATGCTTGCAGGNTAGTTATTNCCATCNTNNAGCTTAATATATATTTCATCTCCNGAAATAATATGTAAGTTTGTAACAANATAACCATCTTCAGAAAAAATTACNCCAGATCCAATNCCNTTTCTATTATTNGAAAAANTCTTNTTTTGATTNGATATAACTGTNACAACTGAGGNTATTGATTTCTCTGATGCTNAAACCAATTTGTTTTTATCATTAGATATAAAGTACCATGTGCCTGCAAATGTAATAATAATTACTAAAAGATAATTTAGAAAATTAATTTGAAAAGATTTCATAATGTCTAACGTTAAAAATATCATCGATACTCTTAAAAACCAAGGAGCTAATCCAGATTTGTCTCAAATAAATCTAGTTGAAAAGCTATGTAAGATGAACATTTCAAAGAAATTTTCATTTAAAAAAGTATTCACTAAAGATAACTTACTGGGAACATATATTTGGGGTGATGTTGGAAGAGGAAAGACTCTCATAACAAAAACATATCTNAAAGAGTTGAAAAGAGATGACATAAAAAGCTTTCATTACATAGATTTGATGAGCTATATACATGATCAACTAAATAAAAATTCTGGAGTAAAAAATCCACTCTCAAAAATATCTAAAACTTTAACCACAGACACCAGCATTATATTTATAGATGAATTTCAGGTTGAAGATGTTGCCGATGCAATGATAATAGGAGACCTGTTGAAACTTATTTCAGGGCATGGAACAAAAATAATATTGACTTCAAATGCTCATCCTAATGATTTGTATCTTGATGGACTTCAAAGACAAAAATTTTTAGCCTCATTAAAGATATTTTTAAAAAATGTAAATATTCATGAGCTTGAGGGAGATATAGATTATAGAACAAGAAATATAATCAAATTTGATGAGCATGATAGTAATAAAATTATTTCAGATGTGGAAATACTTAACTTCATAATTGATAACTTTGGTTTAGATCAACAAAAATCAGATCAAATATCAATTAATGATAGAAAATTTACTTGTAAACTTGTTTCTAATAATATTCTTTGGATTGAATTTAATGATTTTTTTAGGAAAGCTACAGGATCCAAGGATTACACTTACATTTCAAATAAATTCGATTGGGTATTTATAAGCAATTTTAAAAAAAATAATGATGATTCGATTGATGTTGTAAGAAGATTTATATCATTTATAGATATAACATACACAAATAGAACAAAAATTAAATTTTTCTTTAATGATATTGATATTGAAAATATATATACAGGCTCAAAGATTGAAAACTTATGGGTTAGATGTAAAAGCAGACTGTCCGAAATGAGAACACAAGAATATTTAACTAATAATTAGTTTAATAAAAATTAACATAAATATTGCTATATTTAGCTCTAAACATTAATATTCGCTACTCAAATTAAATGATTATGAAAACATACTCTTTAAAAAANGAAGAAGTNCANAGAANTTGGTTTGTTGTAGANGCAACCGATAGNGTATTNGGTCGAGTTGCTACTAAAATTGCTGACAAAATTAGAGGTAAAGATAAACCGNCATTNACTCCTCATACTGACGGCGGNGACTATGTNATTGTTATTAATGCTGAGAAAATNAAAGTNACTGGTTCTAAATTTAATAATAAAATATATTATCGCCANTCTTTATATCCTGGNGGTTTGAAATCACAAACTTTCAAGGAACTAATTGAAAAGAACCCTGAAAGAGTCATTGAAGAAGCTGTGAAAGGAATGCTTCCTAAAAATAAACTTGGAAAATCAATAATTAAAAAACTAAAAGTTTTTCAAGGTCCAAATCATGATCATGAGTCTCAACAACCAACTGAATGGAACCCTAGCTAATGAGTACTGAAATTTTCTATGCAACGGGAAGAAGAAAAACTTCCTCAGCAAGAGTTTATTTAAAAAAAGGAAAAGGTGATATATCTGTTAATNATAGAAAGCTTGATGAGTATTTCGGTAGAAAAGTTGCTCAGATGTTGGTTATGCAACCACTTGAACTTCTTGATTTATCTGAAAAATTAGATATCAATATCAAAGTTAAAGGTGGAGGAAGTTTTGGACAAGCTGGAGCAATTAGACATGGAATCTCAAGAGCTCTTACATCTTTTGATGAAGAATTAAGACCACAACTTAAAAAAGCAGGTTTGCTTACAAGAGATCCAAGAAGAGTTGAAAGGAAGAAGCCTGGACTAGTAAAAGCTAGAAAAAGTAAGCAATTTTCTAAGAGATAAATATAGCTTAAAAGCCATACTTATTTTTAATTATAAGCAGATTTTATATTACATATTTATGGTATAATTTTTTGCGTTATTTGATTAGCACACACCCTTAATGCAAGATAAAGATAAAACTAGAAGGAAAGTATTAATTGGCCTAACAAGTGCAGTTGGNTTGTCAGGTTTACCATTTGCNGCAACTCCATTTATTGCTGCATGGAATCCAAGTGCAAAGGCAAAAGCTGCAGGTGCGGCAGTTAAATTGGATGTTTCTAAGATGCAATACGGACAACAAATACAAGTTTCATGGAGAAAACAACCTGTTTTTATTGTTAGACATACTGAAGAAAGTATTGCCAGCTTAGATTTAGCTTTGCCAAAATTAGCAGATCCAAATAGCGATCAGATTGAAGAACCTTACAGAGGTCTAAATCCATCTAGATCAAAAAGTCCAGAGTATTCAGTATTTTCAGGTGTATGTACTCATTTGGGTTGCGCACCAAAATATTTTCCTGAAATTGAACCTAAGCCTTGGGATGCTACATGGAATGGTGGATTTTTTTGTCCTTGCCATGGTTCAATGTTTGATATTGTTGGAAGAGTTTTTAAAGGAGTTCCTGCACCAACAAATCTTGTAGTGCCACCTCATATGTTCGATGGAAGTATATTAACAATTGGAGAGGATAAGGAGTTATAAATGACTGAAATAGCTGGAAAATTATTTACATGGATAAATACAAGACTTCCAATAGTTAACACTTTTGAGAGACATCTTTCAAAACATCCGGTTCCTTCAAAGGTAAACTTTTGGTATTTATTTGGCGCATTGGCTGCGGTTACTCTAATTATTCAGGTTGTTACTGGAATATGGTTGATAATGCCTTACTCCAATACTGAGGAACAAGCCTTTTCTTCTATTGAATATATTATGAGAGACGTTGACTACGGATGGGTTATCAGATACATGCACACAACAGGTGCATCATTATTTTTCGCAGTAGTATATCTTCACATGTTTAGAGGGCTTTTATATGGGTCATATCAAAAACCTAAAGAGTTAGTTTGGATTTTTGGATGCACAATTTATCTTGCTATGATGGCGGAAGGCTTTCTTGGTTATGTTCTTCCATATGGTCAGATGTCATATTGGGGAGCCCAAGTTATTATCTCACTATTCGGTGCAATTCCATATATTGGAGAATCACTTGAATTATGGGTAAGAGGAGACTATTACATATCTGGCATAACAGTTTCAAGATTTTTTGCTTTACATGTGGTTGCACTTCCTTTAGTTTTGATTGCGCTAGTTTTTCTTCATTTAGTCGCTCTTCATGAGGTTGGCGCCGGTAATCCAGAAGGAGTTGATATTGAAGAACATCTTGATGATGATGGTGTACCCCTTGATAGCGTACCATTTTTCCCATATAAGGTATTGAATGCATTAGTAGCAATCGGTGTTTTCATGACAGTATTTTCAATAATAATGTTCTTTTTTCCTGAAGGAGGCGGTTATTTCATTGAAATGGCAAATTTTCAAGAAGCAAATCCATTAGTAACTCCAGATCATATTGCGCCTGTGTGGTATTACGCTCCTTTTTATACAATGCTAAGAGCAATTCCAGACCCACTTGGTGGTTTAATTGTTATGGCCTCTGCAGTGGCAATTTTCTTTATAGTTCCATGGCTAGATAGAAGCAAGGTTGCTTCAATTAGGTATAAAGGAATTTATAGCAAGATTGCTATAACTATGTTCGGAGTTAGCTTTTTAACACTTGGATATTTAGGAACTGTTGGAGTAACAGAAGTAAGAAAAACAATGAGTGTTATTTGTACAATAATTTATTTTGCATATTTCTTGCTAATGCCAATTTATACAAAGTATGAAACCACCAAGGAAGTCCCTGAAAGATTATGATTTCCATGGCTAACTGCTTTCAAATTATTTCAAAAGGCATAGTTTTATTTATATTATTATTTTATTTTAATGAAATGTATGCAGCTGAAGGCGGTCCATGTAAAGACTACGGAGAGTGCGATAAATTTCAATATTCACTTAATNATATAGAGTCTCTTCAAAGAGGGGCTTCTACATATATTAATTATTGCTATGGATGCCATTCTCTCAAATATTCAAGATGGGGAAGAGTAGCTAAAGACTTACAAATACCAGAAGACATCTTTTTTGAGAACCTTGTTTTTGATAAATCTATTAAGCCTGGTGATTTGATGGTTGGCGCTATGCCTGAAGACTCTGNAAATTGGTTTGGGGTGGAACCTCCAGACCTTACTTTAGTTTCTAGATATAAAGGTGATGATTGGATTTACTCATACTTAAGAGCATATTATGAGGATTCCTCTAAACAATATGGTGTAAATAATTTAGTCTACCCAGGAACTGCAATGCCAAATGTTTTGATGTCACTCCAAGGAAATCAGAGATTAGTTTGTAAAGATGTACCTGTGCTTGCAAGAAATGGAGGAGAAAAAAGGGATGATTTTGGAAATACAATTTTTAAAGAAAAATGTGGATTTCTTGAAGTTCAGGATGGAACTGGAATCTTAACAAGAGAAGAATTTGATACATTAATATATGATCTTACAAACTTTTTAGTTTACGTAGGTGAGCCAAGTAAAGCGACCAGAGAAAGGATCGGCTGGTATGTTGTTTTTTATTTCTTAATTTTCACAGCATTATCATCATTGCTATATAGAGAGTATCATAAAGACTATAATAAGTAATTCACATGCGAGGGGAAAATGATTTTATATTCTGACAGAGACGATCACTATAGCCAAAGAGTTAGAATTGTACTTGCCGAGAAAGATATCTCAGCTGAAATTAATGAGGCCAAACCAGAAGAAACATCTGATGAAATCCTCTCAATCAGTCCCTATCATAAACTTCCAATTCTGGTTGATAGAGATTTAGCCATTCATGATCCATCTGTAATGATGGAGTACTTAGATGAAAGATTTCCTCATCCTCCACTTCTGCCCGTATATCCTGTCGCAAGAGCCAATTGCAGAACATTAATGCTTAGAATTGATAGAGAATGGTGCCCATTAATAGATACACTGATAGATGGTAAAAAATCTGAAAAAGAAATGTTGAAGATCAGAGAAGAGCTTTTGCATGAAATTTCATCTATTGCACCCACATTTAAAGAGTTTAAATTTTTTATGAGTGATGAGTTTACCTTAGTAGATTGTTGTTTTGCGCCAATACTTTGGAGGCTGCCATCAGTTGGAATAAAGTTACCTGTAAATAGGCATCTAAAACCTCTGATAGACTATCAGAATTCTGTATTTGAGAGACCTGGTTTCCTTGATAGCCTTTCATCTATCGAAAGAGATCTTAAATCTAATTAGTAAAAGCTGCAGTTGAGACCTTCCACAGACTTAAATCACGACTCATACAACCATTTCTTTTAATTTTTCTATTTCCTGAGTCCGGCAAAAGATTTTCTCTAAATAAGTTATTTTGATTGATCTTTTCAATAAGAAGAAAGTCTCTTATAAGAGTTTTCTCTATCTCATTTATGATTAAAGAATCTTGTTTTTTTGAAATATTTTCAATCATTTTTTTTGTAATTGGAATATATGTATTTTCAAAATCTACTAATTTTTTAATATCATTTGCATTATGAAATATTTCACTTGATGAAAATGTTTCAATATTTAATGCATTNCTTCTAAATATCGGTACTATTGTTTTTCCAATATCATAATCAGTTATATAGTAAATACTTGCAATATCATTCCTTATTCTTGGAGTATGTGATATGTCTAGACCCTTATCAAATTTAACTAAATCCTCGTAATTTCTTGTACTTAAGTCAACATTAAGAATTTTTTTTATTTGTGAATCAAAATCTCCAGACTTAATCATAAGATATTCTTCTTCAGGATATTTTTTTCTTAACATTGAAGCGATGCCTATATAATTTTCAGAATAAATAACAATAACTTTTTTGTTTACTTCCTTTTTATTTTTAAAAATATTTTCTTCTAGG
>FUFK010043387.1_pt1 | contig 13653 bp, 8 predicted proteins | sample 1021851 | NCBI WGS metagenome assembly FUFK01 (sample SAMEA51879418, study PRJEB19060) | metagenome | reverse complement strand
AGCTGTATATAAGGTATTAAAAGCTGCTGTAGCAAATTTTGCAACCTCTATCAGACCTTCTCCAATATTTTGAAAAACAGATCCGTTAAAAACACGAACACGTTTATCAACAGTATTAAAGTACAGATCGCCTTCTGTTACCGCATTACCTAAACCATCAACAGTTGGATTTGATGATGCTTCTCCTAAGTATAGTTGTAAAAAATTATTTAGGTAATTTGATGCGTTTGTTACGTTTGTAATATTAGAACCAACTGTATTTACGTTAGCTATAGAACCAGCAACAGTATTTACATTTGCTATAGACCCTGCTGTTGTATTGACATTAGCAATAGATCCAGCGACTAAGCCTATATCTGTACCATCATTAGCAACAGTAGTTACGTTACTGCTGATACCAGCTACAGTTGTTATGTTCGCATTGTTTCCAGCAACAGTATTTATATTACTATTGTTGTTTGCAACTGTAGTTACATTACTACTAATCCCTGCAACTGTGGTCACATTACCACTTATACCAGCAACAGTATTTACGTTTGATGATATACCAGCAACAGTTCCTATATTTGAGTTTGCACTTGCAACTGTAGTTACATTGGCTGAGATGCCAGCGACAGTATTTACATTGCCAATATTTCCAGCAACAGTATTTACGTTACTAATAGAACCAGCAACAGTATTTACATTAGATATGCTTCCAGCAACAGTAGTTACTTCAGTTGCTTTTGGTACTAATCTATGAAAAGTGTATGTATTTAATGTTGTAGTGGTTTCTAATATCATTCCAAAACCAGCAGCAAAAGTAGTGCTTGCTGTTGCTCCTGTAACAGTTACAGTTGAGTTTGCTACAGTTCCATTAGAAATAGTAAATTGACCACTACCATTAGATGTATAGGCTGTACTAAGAGCTTGAATACTAATTAAAGTACCAGCACCATTATTTATGTCAGGGTTTGTATTAGGAAAACTAAGTTCGTTTGCTATCGGCACAAAACCACCAACATCATCTACTAGATCTATGACTCTTGCATCTATAGCTGCTGTTGTTGCTATTTTATTATCAGCAGAAGTCCAAGTCTCACCTGATTGTATTTCTTCAGCACTCGCTAAGTTATAGAATCTTGCATCTGCTTCGGCTTCTGTATAGTATCTGTTGTCTAGTTGCCCTGCATCTAATTCTGTTTCTGTATAATATCTGCCATCTAAAGTACCAGTAGCTATATCTTCATTTATTATTGTGCCATTTACTATATTAGCACTAGCTATAGTTATGTCTGTTGGTAAAGCACCAGCACCTAGTTTTGTAAGACCAACAGAATCATTTAATAATTTACTACCATTTATATTTGCAGAACTATTTATATCAGCATCAACAATAGTATTGTTGGTAATCATTGTTGAGGTAACTGAACCTGTGTCACCTGTTGTTACTACTGTGCCACTTACATCAGGAAAAGTAATAGTTCTATCAGCAGTAGGGTTGGTTACTGATATTGTTGTTTCGTTTGCATCATCACTACTACCTTCAAAAACTATTGACCCTGTAAGAGTTTGTGAACCATCTCTTTTAAAAAGATCATTAGTTACTATGTCGTTTATTTCTTGTTGTGCAAATAATATTTGATCGCTGTTATTATCTAAATCTGTTTCTGTTAAAACACTACCATCTGCAAAGTCTACCTTTTTAGCACTTATATCTGTATCTCTTTGAAACTTAATCGCAGTACCATTAGAAGGTATATTGCCACTTGTAAAGGTTAGAGTTGATCCAGTAATAGTGTAATGAGTACCAAGAGTTTTTAATACACCACCTACAGTTACATCTATCTCAGCAGTTGATAAGTAGCTAAAAGATATAGAAAAATTAGCAGTACTGCCATTACCTGTGTGGTTAGTAAATGAAGCTGCTGTGTTGGTAGCCATAGTTTAAAACCTATTTAAGTTAAGTGTATCTAAGATTTCTTCCATTTCTTTATTATACTCATTTTGTTGATCTAGTTTTACGTTTATCCTAGCTTCTAATTCTTCTTCTGAAAAGTTTGCTTCAACATATTTTTCAATACCTGCGTTAATAAATTTTTGATTTATTCCATTCATTACTTTAAATATTCTATTTGCTGCAATCTGTCCTTTTTCCGAACTTAATCCATGTGTTTCTATTTGTTGTTTATTTGCTGCATAACTAAATTGCCCTTTTGCTCTAAATCCATCTTCTACTCTTTCAAGTTCACCTTTAATATATGCTTTTAAAGCATCTGCATTGTTATAACTTTTACCGCCAATACTTAAAACAGTTGTATTAACATATTTTTTTAAGTTGTTATATTGTATTGTGTCTAATTTTATTGGCTTAAATAACTTACTACTAAAGTTAGAATTTCTAACAAAGTTTTTTACTTTACTACCTCTGATAATATTAGGTGGCTCTGGTAATAATCTACCTATCGTATAACTAGCTTCATGTAATAAATTATTATTACTTTTTGAATGTTTTGCATTTGTAAATACATTCAATCCTCTTCTACTAGGATATGTAACAACATCATTAGTAATATGTTCTACTTGAAATGGTAAGTCTCCACCTACATTAGAAGGCACGTTTGCTTTCATTTGTTGTAGTAGTCCATGTAAATATTGCAAAGCGCCATTAACTTCGTTATAGTCTTGATCTGATAAACCTAACCTATCTTCACTTGTAAGGTATCTTAAATTTTTTATATTTCTTGTTAAATCAGAAAAATCACCTGAGTATGTTTTAGTATCCATCTTGGCAAATAATCTTATAAGCCTTTTATTTTTAACAGTACCTAATTTTATTTCTTTACCAAGAACTTTTATCGCATATTTTGTTAAACCTTCTGATCCTTCTTTTCTAAGTTGTTGTGCTTTCTGTTCATCTATACCTAGTATTTGTGCAGTAACATCTGCTGGTAAACGAAGTATATCTTCCCATAAACTACTATAAGGAGTTACAGAGGATTCAAATAACCTACCTAGATAAGCTATATTTCTTTGTCTTTCATAACTTATAGTATCGTCTGGATCAACTCCACCTCCACCTACTTCTGGTAAGGCAGTAAACATATCCATTGTTTCATTTACTTGTTGAACATAACTTTTATTTGTAATGACACGACCTATAAAACCTGTCCAACCAATAGTATATTCATCATATATTCTGTCTAATTTTTTAGTAAAGAATGGAGACATCTCTTGAAAATCAACCCAAGCTTTAACAAAAGATAAAACTGGATCTGGCAAATCTTCATAAGAAACATAGTTATATTTTGGTTTTCCATCTTCATCAAATAATATCTCACCATCTTCGTCATACATCAAATAAGCTCTAGCGTATGGCAGCCAACCACTTCTTAATAATGAAAGATGTTTAGCAGCACCTTCTTTTGTTTTCCAACTAGGACCACCACCAGTTAAAAATGTTTTTGGTATCTTATCTTCACTATCATATTCACTTGAACTTATAAATTCATTTGCTGGTTGATAAATGTCTTTGTAAGCAAGAAATCCTAAAATAGTAGCAAAAGCATTACCCATATAAATTTGACCTCTTGCATTAGTTCTCACTTGAGGATCAGGACTTCTAAGGTCTGCTGCTAGTTCTGGTAAAAGAAAAGCATTTAAAAAATTATAATTCTTTTTACCACCAAATCTTGCAGGTGTATTTATTACAGGAATATATCTCATTATGTCTTTAATCATATTTGTAGGTGTTCTTGTAAATTTAAAGAATGTTCTCATTGGTGGGTATTGTATTGCTAAATTATTTATTTCTTCTGCAAACAAACCAAGTGGATCTGTAACATCATCACTACGACCACCTCTTATTTGTTGTGTATATGTAATCTCTTTACCAAAGTTTTTAGCTCTTTGAAATATTTTTGCAAGAACAGGATCAGCAATAAACTCTCTTGGACCTATACCTTTTTTAAAAAATGTATCTTCTTCTAGTGGTTTTAATCTGCCTAGCTCACCTTCCTGTCCTTTTAAAATATAAGCTATAACCCCATCAAGACTACCTTTCACATAATCATCTAAGTCTTGTCCTTTTAAACCTTTCTTCAAAGCTTCCATAGTTGCATGATAAGCAGTAGAACCAAGAATATTTGGTGTCTGTATAAGAGCATCATTAGATGTCATTAACCTACTAGGCAATCTTATAATTTTACCTGTTGAGTTTATAGCTGTTCTTAGTGGNAAGTAAGGACTTTCAGATGANATAACAAATCTTTGACCAGTTTCAATTTTAGAATTACCNACATTTATAAAGTTATCTTCCATATCCCATGATCTTTTCCATACCTTTAATCCAAAATCAAAGTTATACATCATGGCAAACAAGTGTCTAGTAGCTGCTTCTACTCCTTCTTTTCTTATTAAACCCTTGCCATTTGCAACATCTAAAGTACCACTAAAGTTTTTCATGTTACCTAAAAATGATTGCACAATACCAGAATATAAATTGATTCTTTGAGAAGGTAGACCAGATAAAACTCCATTGATTCCTACCTCGTTAATTACTCTTGACGCTTGATTAAGATGTTTTAAGTGTTTTACCAAAAGCATCTGCGTTATAAAGTTTTACCATGTTTTCTATACTTCCACNTGCTTCTTGCATATCTTGTGCAACTTTTATAACTTGCGAGTAATCTCCTGTTTCATGTCCTTCTTTTATTTTTGCAAGCAAATCTTCTTGAAAGTCTTGACTTTGTTCTATTAACTTTGTAAGAGCAGGGGATACGTCACGATTTTGTGCTGTTAAGTTCTTCTTTTCTAAAGGACTTAGTTTCATTACTTCAGCAGGTGTCATACCTTCTATGCCTTCTACTGGTTTAATTTTAAAAGCTTGCAAAGCTCTACCTAATCTTGTGCCTAAAGGAATACCATAACCTAACCAATCATCTACTAATTTTTCAGAATTAATAATTTCTGCACCTGCTTTATCTATAGCAGCTTGACTTTTTTTAGTTTTCTTACCAGCATTTTTTTTAATTATATCTATAAAGTTTTGAGTAGAGTTTGCAACTCTGTCTGTAGCTATTTGTAATCCTTGTTGGTTAATAACAACTTCTTCATCATCAGGTAATCTATTTTGTAGTAATGCTTTCTTTCTTGTGTACTCTTGAAAAAATTTTAAATTCTTTTTATCTATACCTATCTTGCCTTTACTATCTACCATTTTACCTAATGCACCTTCTTGCGTATCAAACTGACTTTTTCTTTCAGCACCTTTAAATCCTCCTTCATCTTTCTTCTTTCTTACTTTGGCAGTTACTAAATCTTTTTTACCTTTTTGCATATCTTTAATGCGATTCATCTTCTGTGGATTTAATTGTGTATTACCTAAATCCAAGTCAGGCTGACTATTTAGTTTGTTTAATGGTGTTTGTACTTTATTTGCAAAGTCTTGTAGTATTTTTACTTCTAAATTTAAACCACTTGTATTTGAAGCCGAAGCACTAGCACTACCTGTCTGTTCTTTTACTAATGATTTTAATTTTGCGTGTACTTTGTCTCCATGCAATCTAACTTCCTTTTCTGTAAAGCCTTGATCTAAAAATACTTTTAATATTTTTCCATCATTTTGTGCTTTTACTTTTCTTCCATTTCTTAAAGACCAAGATAACTTATCAAAGTCAGATTGAAATTGTATATTAGCAGACCCATAACGAGGTTTAGTTCTTTTATATGCTTCTGGTGCTGTAAAAGTAAGATCTTGTGTAACTTCTGTTTGAACTGCTGGTTTTTTTTTGTTCTCCAAAATCTATATCTGATTGTAGAACTTTTCCTTTTTTAGTTACTGTTAACTGACTAGGATCAAATTTTACTGATTGAAATGCACCTTTTTTGCTTTTGAAAGAAACAGTAAATTTACCAGTAGACTCATCAAAACCAACAACAGTTCCTATGTTTCCTCTATCTGCTGCTTTTACTCTACTGCCTAAAGGAATACTATCTTGATTTATATTTGTTGTTTGTTGTTTTTGGTTGCTGATTTCTTGATCTAATTTATCAGTATCTACACCTTCTTGTTTTAATTTTTGTTTTTGTTTTTTTGATACTGTATCTATATTCTTTACTGCATCATTAATAGTTTTTTTATCTTGTTTAGTTAATATTGCATCTGCTTCTGCTGGTGTTTTATCTTTAATTTTTTTAAATATACTACCTAATCCATCTATAGAAGTTTTAAAACCAACTCCAAAAGCACCGCCTAAACCTATACTTGCTAAATATTCATCACGACTTACATCATCTCCTAGTAAGTCTCTAACAAAAGTTTCTCCTGTAGCAAATCCAGCACCCTGTAAAGCAGCTTTTCTTAATCCTCCTTTTCCTATTTTTGCTGTTGAACCAGCAGGTATTATTTGAAACAGGCCAGCAGCTATAGCTTCAGCTTGACTTATTTCTTTAACACCTCTAGCTTTTTGTGCAGCAATATTAGCAAAATATCCAACAGCAAATTGACCTCCACCATAAGCTGCAATGCCTAAAGGGCCAGCAGCCAATAATGGTGCAAAAGCATAATCAGCACCAATTCCAACACCTACTTCTATACCTAAACCTTTTGCTAACCCTGACAGGTTTTGTTGTGGCTTCTCTTCTGTTAAATCATTAAATATATTATTACTAATGTCAAAATCCTGTGAAGCAAAATCAAAAGTTTCTTCATCAAATAAAGTGTTATTTACATAGTCATCAAACTTAGATTCTGTTTTAAAAACATTAGTAAAATTAGATGGTTGTTGATTAAGGTTGTTAACAATATTTGAGTCTGTTTTTTCTTCTTCTTTGTTATCAAGAAGGCTTTTAACAATATTTGAGTCTGTCATGTTAGTTCTTTAGAAACTTTTTATAGGAACCATTTTTGTATGCACCCCAAGCATTAAGCCCTTGCTCATCATATAGTCGCTTGGCTGCAATTACATTAATAATAGGGTCATACAACTCTTCTTCAGATTCAATATCAAATACATTTAATAATCTGTCTCTATCATCTTTCATATTTAGTTGTAACAAACCTATAGAAAATTCTTTTTTCTTCTCAGGATCTAAACCAGATTTGACAGTATCAATCATAGGATCACCTGCCGATTCTGCCATTGAAACAGCAGCCATAATTTTTGCAATGTTTGGTTCAAAACCTACAGCTAATAACATTTCTTCTATCTTAGGTTGAGGTATTACTTTTGTCTTGTCTGTATCTTTTAAAATAACGTCTAATGCTTTTATCTGATTATTTTTTACTTCTTTCATATTTATTCTTTCAACTATTGGCATGACTAGCTCTTGTCCTACTCTTATCATATCTGGATTAGTAAGATTATTAGCTTCCATAATTGCTTGTACTGACGAGCCAAACTGATCTGCTAACTCACTTAAAGTATCTCCCTGTTCGACTTCAACTGTAGTAGGTGAGTCACCACTAAAAGCACTAGCTTCTAAATCATCACTTAGTAATTTTTCATTTCTTGTCTCTGTTTGATTGTCTTCAAAAGTTGCATTATAAAAATCAACATTAAAATTCTCAAATGATTTTATTTTTAAATTTTGACGTAACGATTCACCAGCAGGTGTAACTGAACCATTAATAGATACAACTGTAGTAGTTGGTCCTACTTGTAATTCATTAGTATTAACTTCACTAAATAACTTTGTATTTGTATCGTAAGTTAAAACTTTTTGTTCTTGTATATTTACTGTCTTGCCATCATCTTGACCATCTCCATCATCATCTTCTTCAGCTTCTTCAAATTCTATAGGTTGTGATAAATCTAAAGCTGTATCAAAAAACTCATATTTACCAAATTTTCTTGGGTCTTTTAATTTTCTCAACTCACCTAAATACCAATTTCTAACTGTTGTTCTTTGACCTCTTATATCTATTTGTGCATCAACTCCTCCATTTTCTTTAACTAAACTTTTTAATTTTATATTTAGATCTTCCATTCTATCTACATCATCAGCACTTTCAATTACACGCAAACCATCTTTTACTTTACCAACAGTTTTTTGACCATATTTCATTAACTCTTTCATTGCTGGAAATCTTTGCTCTAAACTTTTATTGTTTGTTTCTTTTAAATATTGTTTTAACTTATCATATTTAGCTATATCTGCTTTAGAAGCATTTGGTCCTAAAGCTTGCATGACATCTGTTAGTTGTATTAAAGCTTGACTTTGAGTTACTTCCTTATTGTCATACGCTGTTTCTAATTCAAAAAAGAAATCATCAACACTAAAGTTTCTAAGATCATATTGTTTATATAAAAATTCAATTTCTTCTGGGTATCTTTCAGCTAGTGCATCTAATGTATTCCCTATATTTTTAAAATAATTTAATGCTTCTTTACCATCTTGAAATTGAGTGCGAGAAAAATCTAGATTATTTAAAGTATCAGATATAGTATTTTGATCGCTTATTTTATTGTAATCGTTTTGTTTTTTCTTTATATCTTCTTTCTTGTCATATATATCTGTTAGTAGAGTTTCAATTTTATCTTCACCATCTGCTATATAAAAACTACTTAAAGGCTGTTGTATTACATTTCCATTTTTTAATATTGTTTTTGGTCCTACTTTTAAATTACCTATCCAGTTAATATATTCTTCTACTTCTTCATAAGCAATATCCATATCAAGATTATTGCTTTCATAATAATCAAGAATTTTTAATACATTTGTTTTTACTACTCCTATCATTTTTGAAGGCGATACTGCGGTAGCAAGACCTCTGTTTACCATAGAATCAACATTGCCTTGCAATTCTTCTAAAGCTAAAAATTCTCCCTGCGAAAGACCATTATTTTTTATTCTGTCTTTTTGTGTATAATTATCATCTATTAAATTTAATTCTATATTGTCGTTATAGTTATCTATACTAAACCAAGAATTTAAAACTGAATCGTTAAACAATACACTAGCTTGTTTAATTTTTGACTCTGCTAATTTTGTTTCTTGATCGCTAAATACTTTTTGTAATGCAAGATTTTGTTTTGGTAATATATGTTCTTTTATTAAACTAGCTCTTATACCTCTAGTGTTAGCTAGTTGTGAGCTTTGAAACTCAGTTAGTGCTTTATCAAAAGCTTCAGAGTTTACATCAAACTGAGATAAAGGTTGTTGTATGGTTGTACCATTTGGTAAATCAACATCTACAACATATTCATCAAAAAACTTTTTTGTTTTTGCTTCTTGTCCATTAGCTATATTTATTGCTAATTGTTTTTCTATCCCATATTGCATAAATCTATTTGTGCCAAGAAAATGTCTAAAAGTTTTTTTATCAGCTTTTGCTTCTACCTCTTTTCTTATTTCTATAAGTTCTTTAGGTGATGCACCTGCTACTAATAATTGTCCTTCTTCTATTTTTTGATTCGCATTTTCTTTTGCTTTAGTTGCTATAAAACTTTGCAATACAGGATTTATGTCTGCCAAAGTTTCAGCAAGATCCATCATGCTACTTTTTTGAACAGTATCAACTGGTGCGACAAAAGTATCTACTGGTCTTCTAAAACTTTCACCTGCTGTACTAAGAAAACTTGATGACATAATTTAACCAGTAGAAGGTAACGAAGCATAGGTTTGAAGACCACTAGCAGCAGCGTTTAATAAGATTGATCCTAATGAAGGTATCTGATTATAAGCTTGTATAGTATTACTTCTATATCTATTTCTAATGCCTTGATATTCTGCTTCAGTTCCTTTCACATCAAATAAATATTGTCTGTTCATAGAATCAATACTTTGTCTTACTTTTTCATTATAATTTGCACCTTGTCTTGCTTGATCCATTACTAATAAATTTGTGGTATTACCAACTTGTCCTTTTGCTAATAAAGCTTTAGTTGCTACTAATGTATCAATAGTTTTGGCAAATTGATCTTGTCTAGCAGCTACAGTTTTTTCTTGTTTACCTTCTGCTAAAGCTAATTGTTTATTTCTTTTAGCGTCTTCTGCTGACTTAACACCTTGCTTTTCTATTTCAAATGTATCTGCTGCTGCTTTACTTGCAGCACTACGCATAGCAAGCCCTTGAAATAAAGATACACCAACAGAAGCAGCAACAGTACACATTTAGGCGATCCTCAGAAATTCATAAAATGGTTTTTCATGTTGTCCATACTTTTCGTGATACTTTATAAAAACAAAACCGAGAGCTTCTAACCACTTTATAGCAGTATGATTCTCTGCATATACAAAATTATATAGGACTTTATAAGATTTCAACAAACTGTCTATCCATTCTCTACCTTTTCTTATTAGTTGTATTTTATATTTTTTATTAGAAAANAATTCATCAGTACAGATCATAAANATACAACCATCTTTACGCACTCCACATACCCCCATAGGTTGATCCTCGTCACCAGCTATTGTTAATATTGTTTTACCAAACAAATAAGACAAACGTAAGGCATCTTCTGGATCTTGTCCTGTCTGATATAAACCTTCAAGTCGATCCATTTGTCTCATGTTTTGACATACATAATTAAGATCTGATAGTTTTGATTTTCTCAAATATCCCATTAAATTCTTCTACTCCTCATGTGAAATACCCCTTCATATTCTGCACTAGCTAACAAAGTAGGCAAAAATGTATTGTTCTTTACATCTATACTTACTCTATCTGACTTGCTCATAATAGGTACTTTAAATGTACCTGTATCTAAATTAATCTGACCAATAGAAGCAGAAGCAGCACCAAGCAAACGACCAGTAAATTTATGTAGAGATGTGTCTCTATTCTCAGGTGTTACTTCTACTTGGAAGAAACCAGAATCTTCATACTTAATATAAAAATGATGTATTTGTAATCGACCACTTATAAGTTCAGTAGCACCGCCACCACCTTGAGTTAATCTTTGTTGACTAAATCTATAGTGCATTTCATAAGGTTCACCAATAATAAATTTACTATTTCTAAAATCACCTGCTGCTGTAATTGTAGAAGTAGTACCATCAGTTCCATTAGTAGTTGTAAGTGCTTGACCTGATACAAGAGTTTTTGTATTGCCTTGAGCATCTACAAAAGTACTTGTTTCTCCATTAGCAAGATACCTACCAACTATATTCATATTGGCTCTTAACCTATAAGGAACTGTAAACGTAGAAAGATTATTATTAGCGTTATAAGTAACAGTTACACCAGTAGTTGCTTCAGTTACTTTATGATCTAAATGATATTCAAAGTCTGCATTAGGTTCTGTAAAGTTTGTCTCAAATGGTATTTTTTCTATAGTGACACTATTAGCTTCTGCTACGACCATTATTAAATCAGTGCCAATAAAATCAATATTTAAGATAGACCTATTACTGTTAAATGTATAAGTAAACCAAGCGTTCAACGCTTTACTAAATCCTTCTCCATATAACCATCTGTTTACATATAACTTATTTGGATTGTCTGTACCAAGCAAAACAAGAATATCTTGGTTGTTAGATACTGCCATTTTAAAAATGCCACTTGGTATTAGTTTTGGTACATGAATAGTTGTGTTTGCAGCATCTTGGATTTGTTGATTACCTGCAATAATATATTCTCTAATACCTGCAAAAGAACCTTTTTTAGTTAAAAAATATATAGAAGAACCAGAACCTACAGGTTGTGCTGCTGCGTTACTTTCAAACTCAGTTTGTACAAGTACGTTAGCTGTAGAAGGTGTAAGGTTATCTGCTGAACTTGATAGTACAAATTGCGTTTGTTCAGAAAATAATATAAGTTTTTCTCCCATAGTTACTGCGTGTTTTAAAATTGCAACTTTGGTATGAGATGCAGCTACGTCTATAGGTTCAGTATCTAAAACTGATATAACTGTTTCTGGAAAAAAGTTAAAAAATTCTGATACTGTTGAAAGGATTACATTATCTGCTGCTAAAAAACCAAGTCTATTTCTAAAGAAAAATACGTTATTAATTTTATTACCAATAAAAGAAGGATCTGGTGCAGATACCAGATCACCAACAATACGTTCTCCCCATTTAGGTAATGTAAAATTAGTTCCAGATATTGTATATGTATCACCATCTACTCTTGCAAATCTAAAATTACCATCAGCTTGACGTATTAAAACGTGTGGCATTGTACTGTAATCAAATTTAAAAGGTATGCCAGCTTCTACTGTTTCTGACCATTGCCCTTCTTCAAACGCATTACCATTATTAGTTGTAAATTTAACGTAGTAATTATCAAAGTCTGTACCTTCATCTCCTTTAATTTCTACGACATATCCATTAGGTGACACATTTGGAAGATCAGTAAATTGTTGTACTGAATCTTTTATAATTGTCATCTTGGTATTACCTTGTGAGTCGTTACCATCTATTGAAAAATCACTACCATCATTTTTCTTAATGTGTATTACAGGACCATTTCTAGCAATAGTAAATCCTGTAAGACCAGAATTTAATCCACCTTGAAGGTCAGTAGCTACAGTTGTAGTTGAAAGAGGATCATTACCAGTAGTGTCATCTGTAACTGTTACACCATCTACAGTTACAGAATAAGTTGTTTTAGATGTTGCTTGGTTTATAAATATAATTGCTTGTGTAATATTGTTTGCACTATTTGAAACTGCTGTATCCATTGCAGTTGTAATACTTGTATTAACAACAAAAGTAAAATCAGCAATAGTAACTGTTTTAAATACACTTCTAGGATTTGAAGTGTTTAGATATGTCGTACCATCTGGTTTGTTTACTGTTTTTTCTGTACCATCTAACTCAAAAACTCTTACATTACCATTACTAAATACTGCTACATACTGTTCACTAGCATCTCTGTTTATGGTTTGTATATGAACATTATCAAGATAAGCATTGTTAATAATTTTAGCTAGATATTGAGAACCAGATCTTTTTGTAAGACCAAGAACAGGATTGCTGTCAGCATTGTCTTGTATGTCAGCGTGATCTGCTTGCTTCAAAGCATCAGAAGATTGCGATATACCTCTCAATAATGTAGGTATAGCTCTTGATATAACACCCATAGTTATCTAATTAAGGCACTAGAAGGATTGTAAGTATCAAAGATACTGGTAAGAGAAGGATCTCCTCTTAGTATATTATGATCTCCATTTGCTAAGTCTGTCTCCATCAATATTGCTCTAGCTCTTTGTTCATCTCCTAATGTATAAGTTCTTAATGCTTGGTCACTTACAAGCCTATCAACAAACTTTCTTGCTGCTGATATATTCATATANTGTCTAGCTGGTTCTGGTATCTCATCAAAATCTCTAAAATAAACAACAGTACAAATTANGTCTTCATCAAATTCAAACTTATTATTCTGNCTGTCATATAGTTTNAANCCACGTTGTATAGGGTCAATNGTTGGGTGTTGATGTATATTAGCGTCTACTCTTAAAACATTAATTGGTAGGTGTATNTGATTAGATCCATCTCTTGTAAGGGTTACATCTGTTTCTGTATTAAAAGACCANCCTTCTGATTGAACAGTTTTATTTACTTCGTTAAGAGNTGATTGAGCAATACGAGCATCAACAGGCAGTGTACCGACAAGACTATTTATAGGTGCTTCTCCTATAGCAGCAAGCATTATATTGATACATTCAAGTTCTGTGGTTGCAGCTACAGCCATTACATACCTCCTGATTGAATCATTTTGTTTCTAAT